>Ga0255110_1000564_pt1 | contig 9916 bp, 7 predicted proteins | sample Law_Miss_RepC_8h_FD_188479 | JGI IMG/M metagenome (GOLD analysis project Ga0255110, IMG submission 188479) | Freshwater microbial communities from St. Lawrence River, New York, United States - Law_Miss_RepC_8h | ecosystem: Environmental > Aquatic > Freshwater > River | place: USA: New York... | reverse complement strand
TAAATGATGTCCAGTAAAAGGATATTTATGATCTTTAAAATATAAATCTAATATATCCCATTCATTATTAATCATTCTTCTAATATTATATATTATATAATATATATATATTACCTAAAAAAAAATCTATTAACTAATATTCAATATAATATCTGTATATTATTTAATTATTAAATATTAAATTAAAGCCTAAATCATATATTTTGAGTTTTCCAAGATTACCTGGTGATGTATCTAATATGAGACTGAAAGGTTGTATATTTTTATTGCCGAGATATTTTATAGTCACTGTATCATTATTCTCAGGTGGTTCACCTTGTATATGTAATATCCCATTTAAACCGTCAAATACTAGCTTTCTATTTTTTGTATTTTTGAGATTTTTACCATATGCTGCGTGTATAACAGTATTTTGGGTACCATCTTTGTTATATAGTGTAAGTATTCCTTCATTATTAAACTCCATATAGTAATTATCATCTATCGATTTGAACTTTAAATATACAGGAACTGTTAAATCTTTTTGTAAATATTTTGTATCTTCAAAGTTGAATGTATTGCCGCTGTTCAATACATATTCGTAGTTTAATAATATATCACCCCATGGCATATAATGAAAGAAATTAGAAAACTTAGAATATGTCTCACTTATTTTAAACATACTAAATGTAATATCTTGAATGCCAGGATAGCTTTTCCCAGGTTCTGTTCTAAACTTTATATCATTTATAATAGTATTATTATATGACCTATTTATTTTATTTCCAACCTTGCCTTCTCTTCCGGCGTATGCGATAGATTCGGCGATAGCATCACGAGATATATCATCCATTTCCTCTTCTTCTAAGGCACCTTCTTCTGGTTTAGCTTCTTTCTCAGCTTCTTTTTTAACATCTTCGTATATTTTTTTTATTTCATCGCTACTTTTTGAATATAAATCGTTAAAATCTCTGTTCATATAATATTCTGATGCATATTCTTTGAATTGTAGGCATTTTGTTGGCATATAAATGCCGCCCCCATAATCACCCTTTATATGATTTATATCTTCGCCTGCACCTTCTGATACGCATCCAAAATCATTGCAAATATTATTTAAGGACCTTTTTAATAGGTTATCATATCTTGCTTTTTCTGATTTTTTTACTTTGTTATCAAGGGCCCTTAAAAAATATGAATCTTTGCTTGTCATGTACTCCATCCATTTGTTTTGATTAGTATAAGTAGCAAGAGACGGATAATAGTTGTAATAATCACCTTCATTTTTCATCAAATTAGGAATATATATAATTATTTTCATCATACCCTTGAATGTGTATTTCTCAAAAAAGGTGTCTGAAAAATTATAGCTTACATCGGAGAACATATTCTTTAATACATATTTATCATCTTTTGATATTATCTTAGCAATTGATACATATATTGGGAGAGGCAATAGAATATCATTACCTCGTCTGAAAGTTGATTTAACCCTTTTTTTAATAAGGTTTAGGTTTTCGATTATATTTTTCTCAATATCATGCATATTGCAATTGAACTCTTTGTAACACATATTTTCATTTATATGGTCACGGTCGTTATACTGTTCCATAGTCATATGGATACATCTCTGGTGTTTTAAGAATGAGAGCTTGCCCGTTGATACAAACTTTTTAAAATCATCTGGATTGCTCTTGTCTTCGGCAGCTTCCTTGGATATAACTCGTTGATTAGAAGCGGTGGCTTTCTTATCTGTCGTAGATTTTTTATCTCCACCGGGCGGGATAGGAGGAGGCGGTAATTTATAAATAAGCATTTATTATTATTATATTTTATATGGATATAAATAATTGTATAGATTTATGCGTTATCAATAATACAGACTATGACATATCATTTGTAGTATTTAAGATATTGGAGGGGAAATATAGATATATATCAAATAATGCTTGGGAGTATTTAGATAAGAATAATAGTTGGGTTAGCGATATAAAGCAGAATAATTTTAAGTATTCTATTAAAACAGAGGTATACACTTATTTTATTAAGAGAGCTATTGAATTGTGTGATAAAGAAGGTGATAAAAATATAATATCAGGAAAACTCTTAGATATATCTTCAAAACTCAAAGAAGATAAATATATATCTACGATTATTAAAGAAAGCAGACAGTTTTTTATAAATGAATAATAAAAACGAATACGAATTATACAAAATAGTTAAGGAAAACTATAATATTAACAGGAATGATATATATATCAAGGATATATCCGATGCCGGAAAGGGCTTAGTGTGTTTTAAAAACTTTAAGGAATTATTATTAAAAGATAGTTATTTTGAATGGGATTTCTGCATTAAATATTTTGATAAGTGTAATTACGCATATCATATTACTTATAAAAATATTAATTTTTATACTCTTTCTGATAAAGCGATTACTATAAAAGCACGCGAGCATTTGTTTAATAGTATCTACCGTGTTTTTTTGATTAAAAAGCTATTTAATATTAAGCCGGCGCAAGATTTTAACTATTATATATTGCTCAATCCTATTAAACGCAAGCTTCCTAACAAAAAGGGGGATAGCATATGTGCTGCAAATATTAATGGGGGCTTCACATATATTAATTCAAATAACGTATATATTGTAAGAAAAGAAGATTATGAAAAGGTTATATTACACGAATTATTACATCATCATCATGATATACATTTTGAGGGGTGGACTAATGCAAATATTAAGCAAATAAAGAATATGTGCGGGATAGCTGAGAAACAATATTTATTACCTAATGAGGCAATAATTGAAACATATGGTATCATATTAAATACCATATTTTATTGTATTGAACATAATATGTCTTTCGCCAATTTCAAGAAGACACTTGCAAAGGATAAAGAGCATAATATAGCTATCGCTAAAAAAATATTGAACAAACAGGGAAATAATAAGTGGTACGAGAAAACACACTCATACTGCTATATTGTATTGAGAGCAATATTTTACATCTATTTTAAGGAGTTCGTGCGGATATACAGATATAACAATGATGATGACATAACGTCATTCATTACTATGTATTTTCCAAAAATCCTACGAAAAATACGACAATATGGAAAAGGAGATAATAGTAATAACTATATCAAACAGACGATATTTAATAACTTTTAGGCTGTTTTAGGATATAAATAATAATATCAGTATATTTAATAAGGTGTCGGAGAGGGATCAAATGTCAATTGAAGATATTAATTATCTTAAAAATAATAGTATAAAACAGAATTACACATTTTTAATAGATAGTACTGACAGAGATAGAGATAAATATCCGAATCCCAATAAGTATGTAGTTGATTTTACTGTTCCCTTTAAAAATGTGATTGGTATGGAAATAATAGATGCGAGTATTCCGCGTACTATGTATAATATAGATATTGAAAATAACCTATTATATTATTATTTGGGAACTGACGAAAATGACCCTATAATTAAGAATGGTGTAACTGAAAAAATAGCATGCGATATAATTACGAGCAATTGTACATATGTTGATGGCTATACAAAAATAACGGACGGGGGCTTTATAGAACTAAGTAATAACATAAATATATATAATATATATTCAAATCATGTAGCGGGTCCTGAGATAAATACTGACACTAATAGCAGTTTTATAGGAGGAACCGATATAGGAATTACATATTCTTTTAAAATTAAGGCCGAAGCCACATACAGTCCTTCTAAAAATAATACATACTGTGTATTTAGTTTAGGATATTACCATTTATGGAAGCAAACGAAAGAGAAATATACTGGAATGAGTGTAAGTGTAGTCAAGAGAAGTTCTGGAACTTTATATAATATCCAGTTTATTATGGGAGACGGTAGTGTAGTAGGTGATACGCATGTAATTTCCGATGTTGATTTAGAAGAAGAGGTTCATATATGCTGGACGATATTTGAAAAAAAATGGAATATATATATATCAAATAATTCTCTTTCAATAAATATTACAAAACAGATAACCGTAGAAAAAACTATAAAAAATGTATTCTATGTTAAGAAATATATAGGAAAATCTCTTGCTGCTCCTATTACTAATAATCTGAATGGCAATTTATATAAAGAAAATTGGACAACTGATATGAATGCTGTAATGTATATAAAGGATTTTAAGATATATAATAAAGCTCTTAGAGAAGACGAGGTAATATTATGTAAAAATAATAGTATCATGGATATGCCATTTTGGTATAAGCTGTATGATAATAGCACAAAAAACAGCGGGAAAACAGAATTGATAGATTACGCTGATATATTTAGTAAGATGCCAATTGATACGGGAGATTATACATTGAAAACATTTTTATTAAATTATGAAGAAATAGAAGATACTGAGATAGGATTTAAAAAACACTCAGAACCGGCTGAATTGACAAACTTGTTAGATATCTATAGCAGATTACCATTTATATTTGATATGAAGCGGTCTACTATATATGAGAATCTAGGTTTTGATTTATACAATTCTATAAACCCTAATTATATCAATGATAAATATGAATATAAGCCGATGTATAATAGTAATCCTAAGATGTACAAAATGTTTCATAGTATATTAAATCCCGAGATTACAAAAGTAATACTTACTATACAATATGATAAACATCTAATAACATCGCCTGGTATAGTATATTTAATTGGGAATAAATATATTGTATTAAAATGTCCAGAAATAGAAGAGCATCTATTTGGTTCATTGTCATATTCTAAGTATTCTCTTGGTTTAGCCAAGTTTCGTGTAGATAATGTAGGTATCAATAGTGAAAAGTTGGCTATTACTAAATTGCCTGTAAGAGAGTTTCATCCTATTGGCAAATTATCGAGGATATCTTTGAGATTTGAAACAAATCGTGGAACACTATATGATTTTAAGGGTGTTAATCACAATATTGTATTTGCTATTTATTATTACGAACCAAAACAGAATAAGTTTCCAGAAGGTTCGATATTAAATCCTGAATATAAGATGAATTATATAGATTACAAATATTACCAAGAAGAGATTGAAGGTGATAGTGAAGATGAAACAGAAGAATATTCAAGAGATAATGTAAATGACTATAAAAAGAAAGAGATTGATTATAGCAATGAGGGAATAAAATTGAGACAATATAACGAACACTTTGTAAATAACGATGATATTGATGGTGACGGAGAAGAAGATTAAAATGTATCAATCTACAATAGCTAGAATATCACGGGCTAGATTTTTTCCAAAATTATATATAATATTCTAGTGCATCAACAAGATATAATGTGTATACTTAAACGAGGCTCATTATTAGGCTGTTGTTTTATGTACTTCCAACTTCTTTTATTATAGCATCAACATCTGTTTTTCTTAAAGTTTGCTCCTCAATTTTTTTTATATAGGGTGCTTTATTTTTTAATGCTGTGCATTTATTAATCAAATCTTTTATATTGTTTTTTTGTTCATCTGTTAAAGTGATTATAGGATTTACGCGTGCAATGTAAACATCAATAGGTTCTAAACTTATTTTTGAAGAATCAGATACTACATAGTTTTTACCAGCATTTGTAATAGTTATAGTATCAATTTCATATAATTCTGCACCTGCAATAGGTGGTTTTAATTTAACTTCTGCTGTTGCAGCTGTCCCAGTAGTATCCGTTGGAGCTCCGATAGTTATTAAGGGAGGTTTGTCTTTGTAATATTTGCCTTTATTAGCTCCAAGAGTTATTTCTTTTATTCCTTTTGTCGCGGAATCAACCGTTATGTTTGCTATAACAGCAGATACAGGTTCTGTTGCTGTATTAGCAGCCGCAGCCGCAGCAGCCGCTTTATATCCCTCAATACTCGGTCCAAATGTTATCTTGCTACTATCGGCAGTTTCATACTTGGTCCCTGCTTTTCCAGGGGTTATTTGTATTCTTTCAATTTCGTAAAATGGCGGTGTAGTTCCGTCTATCGGGGTTGTTTTTAATATAGCTGTAGCTTCTGCCTGTGTAGAATCTGCTACCGTAGGTTTAGGAATAGTTATTGTAGGAGGTCTGTCTTTGTAATATTTTCCTTTAGCTCCAAGAGTTATTCCGGTTATTGCTTTCGTCGTAGGATCAACTGTTATGCTTGTTATAACAGCATGGACAGGCTCCGTCGTTGAAAACCTTTCTATAATGCTGCCGCCGCTATAATTATCAGCTATACACCCATACATTAATACGATGAATATGGCAAACGCTAATATTAATGATATATATGTTAAAAAACTCTCGTAATCAATGAATTTATTCATTTAATCTGTAATACTAAAAGATTATTATTTTTAGATTTTTATAATTTATTTCCATATATATATATAGATATTATGACAGATTTAAGTTTATTATATGGTGGGGACGACAATTTATTAGGTGATAATATGGATAATTCATATTCCCCGCAAAAAATTAATAAAATGAGTAATAATGATATGGAAGACAAACATTCAAAACCTCAATATTCACAACAACAGGCTCAGCAAGCTCAACAGGCTCAATTAGCTCAACAGCAGGCGCAGCAAATGGCTCAATTAGCTCAACAGCAGGCTCAACAGGCACAGCAGGCTCAACAGGCTCAACAGGCTCAACAGGCACAATATAAGGTTGAAAATATACAGAGTATGAATACATCATTAGTTCCGGTGAATCACAATAATTCTTATAAGCAGCCCGATAATGATTATTCAAAAAGGAGGGGAAATGAATACAATTTCTTTGATAGAATGAACTTAAAAAGAACAGAAGTTATTAAGCTATCATTATTTTCTCTTGTAATTGTTCTAGGTATTTCGATAGATAGAATGCTGACATATTATTTATCTAAATATATTGGTGATAATATATTGACTGATTTCCAAGAGTTCTTATTGAGAATAAGTTATCCTATAACTATCTTTTTATTATTATGGATATTTAAAGCTATTTAAAAAAACAAGACAATACATTAAATCAATTTATCAAATAAAAAATATAAAAATATATAGTAAAAGGCTAATAAAATATTAATGAATATTAATATAATAGAGTTTATTGTACAATTATTAATTATATTTTTATTTATCGTGGTACTTGTTGTAAATATTATGGAGATAAGCAATTTTGGGTCTAGTAGATTTAAACTGTTATCTGTATCATCAAAAGAAAACAATCCGAGTTATGATAGTTTAAACTTACGATATTGCAATTATGATGCTATGTTTGCTGAAAACGATACCGTAGATTATAATAATTTTAATTTTGTAATTATATACGGTATCCTGTTTTTCCTATTTTGGTATAATACTATTATAAATGTGTTTTCAACTTCTGCATTGTCCAATGAAATAAAAATTGCATTTTATAAAACATATTTTAACTATGATATTTATAAAAATTATAATTATGAATACACATTTATACGCGGTCTTCAAATATTTATTCTTATAGCTTTCTTATTTCACTCATATATCTTGTATAATGAGTTTATGGGTACAAACGAAGAAGATATTAAGATACATGATAATATTAAAATCATAGATGCTGCGATTATGGAAAATATTGATTGTGTTTTAATTAAGATTCATGACCCTTCTAGGGGTAAATATATTACAAGAGATACTCTCGCATCATATTTAGAAAAAATACCGTTGTTGGAAACTAAGGTTGATGTAGATAAATATTTTAAAATGTGCATGACAATTATAGTAACTAATAAAAATAGTAATAATGCAAAAAAAACAATTAAGAATGTTCAAAATCTTTGTGACAACCCGAAATGTATATACAGCAAATTAGAAAATAATATAGAAGAAATATTCCCAGAAAATATAGATAAGCACATTGATATAATAAGGTCTGCTATAAAAACAAAAGTATATAGCGATTTTAAACCTTCTGAAATTTCCGAATTATATACTAAATATAAAGATATAAGGAAAAAACTAGTCGATAGCTTTAATATTATAAAAGGCTATAAGTCTTCACATGTTATTTATTATAAGTTTGGACTAATTACAACAGTATTAGCAGGTATATTCTTTGCTACATTCGGCGTGGCATATTTCTTAATTTATGATTGCAAGTATATTAATAAAAAGATCTTTAATACTAGTTTACCATTGCCATTGGATTATTTCGTTAGCACATATTTTAATACGGCGATTGCTTATATGGTAGCAATGATTGGTATTTATATAGCATTTATTATTAATTTCTAATAAGAAACCTGTTAATTTTTATTATAATTATTAAATTAGAATATATATTTAATAATGAATGATATGTTAGTTAATATTATTACGAATATAATATATATAGTTGCTGTATTAATAGTAGTAATATTAATATTAGCACTTATAAATTATACTTTGTATACAATATATTCTATTAAAGAAATAATTGTACATAACACGAGCGAAGATGCTAAACACTACAAACTAAAAGATATTTATAATTACAAATTAATAAACTATATTAATACAATAAATACCAACAATAATTATAAATATGATGTATCGAGCGAATTTAATTCAAGTTCGGTAAAAATAATTGATATGAAACAGTTTACTCTAACTCTGCATACAATTGATGCTAAAGCGAATCCTCCGCCTAGCCCTATTGACCTTACATATCTTAAATCTTCTATAAAAAGCAACAAAGACGATAAAATTGAAATTATATTGGATAATATAGATATTTTAAACCCCGAACATTTTATGATATTGTACGACGAGATATCTATAGATAATAATAAAATAAATAAGGAAAAAATAATAGCCAGCTATAATGATGGCCTTTATACTAAATATTATAGCATTACGTATACATTAGAAGACTATTATGATTATTCAAAAAATAATACCATGGATATTAATATAAATAAAAGTCTATATAGTGATATTGTATCAATTAGCAAAAATGCGAAGACATCTGCGAACGGAACTTCTAAGAAGATAATTACAAAGGGTGGAATAATAATTCTTTATACAGAGAATGGTGATAATAGTAATAAAAGGGATATTTACGGATATATATTGAATGGGTTATTTATGTTAATTCCCACGACATTATTATGGTCAAATGATAAGTATGCGACAGGTCTATATGTAAAAACTAATAATGATTTTTACGAGATAATTTTACTATTAGTATTTATTATAATATTCATCGTATTAATCGCATTAATATACGATTTTTATACATATATATTTAATATTGCAAGTAATGGCAAAATAAAAGAAGAGCTATTTATTACAAAAATTATGAACAAAAATATTTATTTGGTAGTAATAGCATTATGTATTGTTATTTATTGCATTATACATAGTGCAATATATTTTTTTGTATTTATCAGCGGAACTTATAAAAAAATAGAGGCAATGTATGGTGAATTAATTGTTGCCGACGAATATATTAGAAATGAAGTGAATAAATATTTAATATCTGATAAACCCATTAGCAATACAATAATTGCAGCATTTAACGATATAGCATATGGCGGTGATATTAGCTATGTCAATGGGAAATATAATGTAATTGAAGGAACTTCTGACCAAGATATATATGATGTTAAAAAGAAGTTTGAAGAAAAGATGATAGCTATTAATTACAGTTTTAATTACGATGCAAATATATACAATGCGAATAAATATACAAATACATTCTTTACAAAAATGAAAAGTATATTATTATATTCAGTAGTTAATGCAGATAGTGATAATATAAATAAAACATTGTTATTGGTACTTATTACCTATTTATATTTTGTTAAGAACAATATTGATGACCCGTATATATTAATTAAATTGAATAAGCTGATATTTGGAAGAGTTGCTAATACAGGTATACCTGAAATAGACGAGGAAATACACAATACCTTGACATTAAGATCTTTAC
>Ga0255110_1000555_pt1 | contig 9989 bp, 6 predicted proteins | sample Law_Miss_RepC_8h_FD_188479 | JGI IMG/M metagenome (GOLD analysis project Ga0255110, IMG submission 188479) | Freshwater microbial communities from St. Lawrence River, New York, United States - Law_Miss_RepC_8h | ecosystem: Environmental > Aquatic > Freshwater > River | place: USA: New York... | reverse complement strand
GTGATGGCCTTGAACAACGCGGCGTCGCCGTGGTCTACACGACGCACAAGATGGATGAGGTCTTCCGTGTGGCCGACCGCATCTCCGTGCTCCGCGACGGCAAATGGGTCGGCACCAAGGCGGCGATCGAGTTTTCGCCCGACTCCCTCATCGCCCACATGGTCGGACGCGAGCTCACGCAGATCTTCCCGCCGGTGACCACCATGCCCGGCGAAGTCATCCTCGAAGTCCGCGCCCTGACCCGCGCGCCCGCCTTCCGGCAAATCTCCTTCACGCTGCGCCGTGGCGAAGTGCTCGGACTCGCCGGGCTCATGGGCGCCGGCCGCACCGAAGTGGTCAGCGCCATCGGCGGGCTCGCGCCCGCAACTTCCGGCGAAATCTGCCTCCGGGGTACCCCGACCCACGTCACCTGCCCCGCCGACGCCATCGCGGCCGGCATCGGGATGGTCACCGAAGACCGGAAAGGTTTGGGCATCATCCCCGCGCTGAGCGTGGAGCATAACCTGACCCTCGCCGCGCTCCCTTCGTTCAGCCGCGGCCCGATCATCGACGCCGCCGCCGAACGCAGCGCCACGCAGGCCGCGACGACGGATTTCGCCATCAAAGCCAGCAGCCCCCATCAAGCCATCCGTGAGCTGAGCGGCGGCAACCAACAAAAGGTCCTGCTCGCCCGCGCCCTCCTCAACCGACCGGCGATCCTGATCCTCGATGAGCCCACGCGCGGCATCGACATCGGCGCCAAGGCGGAGATCTACGCGCTCATCGGACGGCTCTCCGCCCAAGGCACGGCCGTGCTCTTGGTTTCATCCGAACTCCCCGAAATCCTTTCGCTGACCCACCGTATCCTTGTCCTGCGACAAGGCGAACTCGCCGCCGAACTCGACCCACGCCAGACCAACCAGGAGGAAATCCTCCGCCACGCCATGCCCCGATGACCGCCCTCACGCCCCCCACCCTCGACCGCAACCTCCTGCACCGCCTCGGCATCGTCGCGGTGCTGTTCGTCATCGCCGGACTGCTGTCCGTGCTGACCGATAGTTTTGCGACCGCCTCGAACCTCACCAACGTCGCCCGCCAGATTTCCATCAACGGCATCCTTGCCGTCGGCGTGACTTTCGTGCTGCTCACTGGTGGCGTCGACCTCTCCCTGGGCTCCGTCGTCGCCCTCAGCGGCGTCGTCTGCGCGCTCTTCGACCATCCGCTCTTCGTCCCCATCGGCATGGGGCTGCTCACCGGCGTGCTCTGCGGTCTGCTGAATGGCGTGCTGGTCACCCGTGGCGGCATCGCACCTTTCATCGTGACGCTGGGGATGATGACCGTGGCTCGGGGGTTGGCCTTGATCATTAGCGGCGGCAAGCCCGTGGCCGACATGTCTCCCGCCCTCACGAACCTCTCGGGTGACCTCGGTCCGCTCCCGATTCCGTTGCTCTGCTTTGCGCTGGTCGCAGGCTTGTCGTGGCTGTTCCTTGGCCGCTTCCGGCTCGGCCGACACCTCTACGCGGTCGGCGGCAACGAACTGGCCGCCCGTGCCGCCGGCGTCTCGGTCCCCCAGGTCAAACTCTTCGCCTACGGCCTCTGCGGGCTCCTCACCGGCCTGGCGGGGGTCGTTCTGGCCGCCCGGATCACCACCGGCCAACCCAACGCCGGCCAGGCTTACGAGCTCGATGCCATCGCCGCCGTGGTCATCGGGGGGACCAGCCTCTCTGGCGGGGTCGGCAGCGTCTTGGGCACGGTCTTGGGCGTTCTGCTGATCGGGGTCATCAACAACGGCTTAGACCTCCTCAGCGTCTCGTCCTACTACCAAGCCGTGATCAAGGGCGTCATCATCGTCGGAGCGGTTTGGCTCGACCGACGTCAGGCCCGTTCCTAAAAAGGGAGGCATGCGCCTTACCCCACGCACCGCCGCCGGCACCTTCGGCCTCGCCTGCGCCCTCCTCGCCACGGGCCTCATCGTCGGCTGCAAAAAAGCCGAGGCCCGTAAACCGGGCGAATGGCTTGTCGGCTATTCCTCCCGCGACCAGTCGGCCGAGTACACCGCCCGCCTCGGCGACGCCGTCCAAGCCCGCGCGAAAGAGCGTGGGGTGAAGCTCGTCTTCGTCGACGCCCAAGCCGACGCCCAGAAGCAGATCAGCCAGACCGAGAACTTCATCTCGCAGAAGGTCGACGTGATCATCCTCAACCCATGCGAAGTCGAGGCGAGCTCGCCGGCCATCGACCGCGCCCGCGCGGCCAAGATTCCCGTCGTGAACGTCAACTCCCTGACCAAAGCCGCGCCCGATTGCTACGTCGGTTCGGACGACGAGCAGGCGGGCATCCTGGCCATGGAAGCCATCGCGAAGCAGCTCAAGGGCCAAGGCAACGTGCTGATGATCCACGGCATCATGGGGCAGTCCGCGCAAATCCATCGTGACGCCGGCGCCCGCAAGGTCCTGGCCAAATACCCGGGCCTCAAGCTGCTTGACCACCAGACGGCTTCCTGGGACCGCGCCAAGGCGTTGGCCCTGACCGAAAACTGGCTGCAAGCCCATAAGGGCAAGTTCCAGGCGATCTTCGCGCACAACGATGAAATGGCCATGGGCGCCCTCCTCGCCCTCGAACGCGCCGGCCTGAAGAAGGACGTCTACGTCATCGGCGTGGACGCTATCGCGCAGGCCTTGGACGCCGTCAAGGCCGGCCGCCTCGACGCGACCGTCTTCCAGGATGCCGCCGGCCAAGGCCGCGGCGCCATCGACACCGCGATCCTCATGGCCGCCAAGCAACCTTACGAAAAGGAAGTCATGATCCCCTTCCAGGTCGTGACCCGCGAGAACGTCGACCAATTCCTCCAGAAGTAACCTTCCCATGAAAACCCTCCTCTCCCTCCTCACGTTCGGCCTGTTCGCGACCACCGCGATCGCCGCCGAACCCGACACGCGTCTCTTCGAGATGCGCGTCTACTACGCCGCCGAGGGCAAACTCGATGGGCTGAACGCCCGCTTCCGCGACCATACGCTGAAGCTCTTCGTCAAGCATGGCATGACCAACCTCGGCTACTTCGTCCCGACGAAGAACACCGAAAACAAGCTGGTCTACTTCCTCGCCTACCCGAACCGCGCCGCCCGCGACGCTTCGTGGAAGGCCTTCCAAGCCGACCCGGATTGGAAGGCGGCCGCCAAGGCCTCCGAAGCCAACGGCAAGCTGATCACCAAGATCGAGTCCGCCTTCCTCACCGCGACCGACTACTCCTACCTCGCCCAAGCCAAGACCTACGGCCAAGGCGTCTTCGAGCTCCGCACCTACACGACCGAAGCCGGCCGCCTCGACGCCCTCAACGGCCGCTTCCGCGAGCACACGGTCAAGCTCTTCGAGAAGCACGGCATGACGAACGTCTGCTACTGGAACCTCGCCGCCGAACAAAAAGGCGCCAAGTCCCCCCTCGTCGCCGGCAATACCTTGATCTACCTCCTGGCCCACAAGTCCGCGGACGCCGCCCAGGCCAGCTTCGGCGCCTTCCGCACCGACCCGGCCTGGGTCGCCGCCAAGGAAGCCTCCGAAAAGAAGGCCGGCGGCTCCCTAACCATCAAGGATGGCGTGAAGTCCGAGTTCCTCGTGCCGACGGATTATTCCCCTGTAAAGTAATTCTCCTGCTACCTCCTGCAAAACCCCTCGTTTGAGGGGTTTTTTATTTAGGATAGTTGCAAGGAACCCCCAGGCACTTAGGTTGGTCTCACCCCTTGACCATGTCGTCCCGACTTTCCTTGCTCGTGCTGGCCCCGCTCGCCGCGGTGGCCGCTGATGGCGTCTCGTTCAACCGCGACATCCAACCCATCCTCTCCGAGTATTGCTACCACTGCCACGGACCCGACGCCGGCTCGCGCAAAGCCAAGCTGCGTCTCGATCGCCCCGAATTCGCCTTCCAACCCGCGAAGAGCGGCGACGTGGTCATCCTCAAGGGCGCCGCCGACAAGTCACCCTTGATTCAGCGCATCCTGAACAAGGACCCCGACGAGGTGATGCCGCCGCCGGAATCCCACAAGCAACTGAAGCCCGCCGAAATCGAGCTCCTGCGCCGCTGGGTCAACGAAGGCGCGAAGTACGAGGAGCACTGGGCCTTCCTGCCACCGCAGCGGCCAGTCCCGCCGACCGACAAGACGGGCTGGGCCAAGTCGCCCATCGACGCCTTCATCATCGCCAGCCTCACCCAGAACGGCCTCAAGCCCAATGGTCCGGAAGCCAAGGAGCGCCTCTTCCGCCGACTTAACCTCGATCTCACCGGCCTACCGCCCACCCCGGAAGAGTTGCGCGCCTACTTGGCGGATAACTCGCCCGATGCCTACGCCAAAGCGGTGGAACGACTGCTGAAGACGGATGAACATGCCGAACAGATGGCCCGCCACTGGCTGGATGCGGTCCGTTACGCCGACACGCACGGCATCCACATCGACAACATCCGCAACATCTACCCTTACCGCGATTGGGTCATCGACGCCTTCAAGACCAACATGCCGTTCGACCGCTTCACGATCGAACAAATCGGCGGCGACCTCCTGCCCAACCCCACCATCGAACAGATCGTCGCGACCGGCTACAACCGATGCCTACCGACGACCGGTGAAGGCGGCGCCATCGCCGAAGAGGTCATGACGAACTACGCCAAGGACCAAGTGGAGACCCTGGGCGCCGTGTGGCTGGGCCTGACGAGCGGTTGCGCGGCCTGCCATGACCACAAGTTCGATCCGATCAGCCAAAAGGAGTTCTACGCGATGGCCGCGTTCTTCCGGAACACCTCGATGTCGGCGCTCGACGGCAACAACGCCAACCACCCGCCGTCCATGCTGGTGCCTCAACCCGAAGATCGCCCCAAGTTGGCCGGATTGGAGGCCGCGCTGGCTAACCTCAAGGCCGAAGACGCCGCCCGCAAAGCCAAGGCGGACAGGGAATTCGCCGCCTGGCGACTGAAAGCCAACCCCTCCGACATCGTCGGCAAGGACCTTCCGGCGGGCTGGTCGTTCGATGCCGCCACGCCGCTCACGGTCAAGGCCCCGACGGGCCCGGCCCTCAAGTCCAAGGTCATCGGCAAGGCCGCTTACAACAAGCGCCAAGGGGGCTTCGTGCTCGATGGCTCCTCGGCCTTTGAACATGCCGACCTCGGTGACTTCGAAAAGAACCAGGCTTGGGCCGTCCAAGTGCGCCTCAAGATGACCAAGACGGTCAACGGCGCCGTGCTCGGCCGGATGGATGAAGCCAATGGCTACCGCGGATGGGATTTCTGGATCGAAAATGGCAACCCCGCCATGCACATCATCCAAAACTGGTCCGGACAGGCGCTCAAGGTGCGCTCCGCCGGCGTCATCCCCCTGAACAAGGAAGTCGAAGTCATCGTGACGTACGATGGCTCCGGCAAGGCCGAGGGCGTGAAGTTCTACATCGACGGCGACCTGCAGGCGAACCTCGTCGACAACAACACCCTCCCGCCCAACGCCAGCATCCGCACGAAGACGCCCTTCCGCTACGGCACGCGCAGCAAGGCCGGCGCCACGGACATCGTCCTGGTCTCCGCCAACATCATTCCCGCTTCGGTCGAGACGGCCGATGTCGCGACCCTAGGTAAGGTCCCCGCCCTGCGTTCCGCGCTAGGCAAGGAAGGCGCCAAGGCTCCGGCCGCCACGATCGCCCTGCTCCGCGGCTACTACGACAAGCGCATCGACAAGTCCGACCAGTCCGTCCTCGCCAAGATCAAGTCCACGACGGCCGAGATCGACGCCATCAAGAACCGCGGCGCCATGACGCTCATCATGAAGGAGAACGCCACGCCGGCCACCGCCAAGCTCCTGATCCGCGGCGAGTACACGCAACCGGCCGAGACCGTCCCGGCCGGAACGCCTCGCGTGCTGCCGCCCTTGAAGGTCGAAGGTAAGTCCGCGAACCGCCTCGACCTCGCCCGTTGGCTCGTCGATGGCCGCAACCCGATGACGGCCCGCGTCACGATGAACCGTCTTTGGTATCAGTTCATGGGCACGGGTCTCTCCGAGACCACGGAGAATGTCGGCATCATGGGCGACAAACCCTCGCACCCCGAGTTGCTCGACTGGCTGGCCACCGAGTTCGTCGCCCAGAAGTGGGACCAACGCGCCATGGTCCGGGCCATCGTGCTTTCGGAGACGTACCGCCAGTCGGGCGTGACGACCCCCGAGAAGCTCGAGAAGGACCCGAAGAACCGCCTGCTCTCGCGTGGCCCACGCTACCGCGTCGACGCGGAGATCGTGCGTGACCTCGCGCTCTCCACCGCGGGCCTGCTCGTGAAGAAGGTCGGCGGCCCGTCGGTCCGTCCTTACCAGCCGGAGAACATCTGGAGCGATGTGGCGATGACGCAGAGCAACACGCGCTTCTACAAGGCCGACAAGGGCGACGGGCTCTACCGCCGCTCGATGTACACCTTCCTCAAGCGCTCGGCCCCGCACCCGATGATGCTCAATTTCGACGCGACCTCGCGCGAGGTGTTCTGCACCCGCCGCGAGCGCTCCAACAGCCCGCTGCAGTCGTTGAACCTCATGAACGACGTCCAGTTCATCGAGGCCTCCCGCGTCCTCGCCGAGCGACTCCTCAAGGAACAACCCACGGACGCGGCCCGCATCGACCAGTTGAGCCTGCTCCTGCTTTCCCGTCCGGCCACCGCCAAGGAACACCAGATCTTCGCCAAGTCCCTCGCGGCCTTCCGCGCGGACTACGCAGCCAAGCCTGCGGAGGCCGTCAAGCTACTGAAGTCCGGCGAAAAACCCGCCGACCCCAAGCTGCCGCCCAACGAGGTGGCGGCATGGACGCTCGTCTGTTCGCAGATGTTCAACCGCGACGAAACCCTCAACAAATAAACCCGCCATGCATCCCTTCGACGCCGTCGAACATAACTTCCGCCTCAACCGTCGGCAGTTCTTCCGCCAGAACGCCATGGGCCTGGGCGGCATCGCCCTCGGTTCGCTCCTTGGCAAGTCCCTCGCCAGCCAGGCTCAGGCCGCCGGCCTGCCCGGCGCCCAGCACTTCCCCGCCAAGGCGAAGCGTTGCATCTACCTCTCGATGATCGGGGCCCCCTCGCAGTTCGAGATGTTCGATCCGAAGCCCGAGCTCGCGAAGCGCTTCAACGAAGACCTCCCTGCGTCCATCCGCAATGGCCAGCGGATCACCGGGATGACCTCGGGGCAGGCCCGGTTCCCGGTCGCTCCCTCGGTCTTCGGCTTCAAGCAGTACGGCCAAGGCGGCACCTGGATCTCCGACCTACTCCCGTACACGGCCAAGATGGCCGACGATATCTGCGTCATCAAGACGATGAACACGGAGGCGATCAACCATGAGCCCGCCAACATGTTGTCATACACCGGCAACATGGTGCCGGGGAAGGCCTCCCTTGGTTCCTGGCTCTCCTACGGCCTCGGCAGCATGAACGAGGACCTGCCCACGTTCGTCGTCCTCCACGCCCGCCACTCCAACCCAGGCTCCAACGTGCAGGCCATCTCGGCGCGCCTCTGGTCGGCGGGCTTCCTGCCGACGCAATATTCGGGCGTCACCTTCCGCTCCGCCGGCGACCCCGTGCTCTACCTGCGCGACCCCGACGGCGTCAGCCGCGAGACGCGCCGCAAGATGCTCGACGGCCTGAACGAGCTCAACGAGTTGACCTACCAGCAGGTGGGCGACCCTGAGACCGCCACCCGCCTCAAGCAATACGAGATGGCCTTCCGCATGCAGGCCTCGGTCCCGGAACTCGCGGACCTCTCCAAAGAATCCAAGGAGACTTTTGACCTGTACGGCCCGGACTCCCGCGATCGCGGGACCTTCGCCAACAGCTGCCTCACGGCCCGCCGGCTCGTCGAACGCGGCGTGCGCTTCGTGCAGATCTTCCACCGCGGCTGGGACCAGCACGGCAACCTGCCGAATGACATCAAGGCGCAGTGCAAGGACATCGACCAGGCCGCCTGGGCGCTCATCCAGGACCTTAAGCGCCGTGGCATGCTCGACGATACCCTCGTCGTTTGGGGCGGCGAATTCGGCCGCACCGTCTACTCGCAAGGCACGCTGACCAAGACCAACTATGGCCGCGACCACCACCCGCGCAATTTCTGCATCTGGATGGCTGGTGCGGGCGTCAAGGGCGGGATGACCCTCGGTGAAACGGATGAATTCTCGTACAACGTGGTGAAGGACCCCGTGCACGTGCGCGACCTCCACGCGACGATCTTCAACCGCTTCGGCATCGACCACGACAAACTCCTCTTCAAGTACCAAGGCCTCGACCAGAAACTCGTCGGCGTCGTCCCGGCGAAGGTAGTTAAAGCCATTCTGACTTAGTCGGGTTGTGGGTTGCGATGAGGTAGGGTTGGCACTGCGTGCCAACCTAGCTGCCTCGCCTGTATCTATTGGTAGGGGCAGCAACGCGTGCTGCCCAAGGGGACAAGTTGACAAGGGGACACGGTGACAAGGGGACACGGTGACAAGGGGTTGTGCGGCGGCTTCGCCGCGCATTGCCTCTAGGTAGGGTTGGCACTGCGTGCCAACCTAGCAGTCGCGCCCCTACCCGTTCGCTCTCCCGCGAACAATGCCTCTCCCTCCCCCATCCCCTATCCCCTATAGGTAGGACAGCACGGCGTGCTGTCCCTACCTCACGCCTTCCCGGGAATGGGCGCGACTTCGGGCGGGAGCTTGACGTTACCGGCTTCGAAATCCTTCGGGCCGATGGCGAACTGGGAGTTGTAATGCGGCGACTTGTCGTTGGTCAGCAGGTCGGCGAAACGGATGACTTCGCCGGTGTAGGCGGACATGCGGCCCATGATGACGGCGAGGTTGGACTCGGCGATTTGACGGGCATCATTGAGAGGCTTGCCGTTATAGGCGCTGCGGATCAGGTCGACGTGTTCCTGCACCATGGCGTCACCGGTATCGAGTTTGATGTCAGCCACCTTGACGTCCTTTTTGGTGAAGACCTTGCCGCTGCCGTAGCACGAACCTTCGGCGCCGGTGAAGAATTCGCCGACCCGGCCAGCGGTATCGGTGATCTGGCGGCACTGGCTGTGGATATGGACGGCATCACCGAAATCGAAATCGACGCTGAAGAAGTCGAACATATTGCCGGAGTCGCGACGGGCGCGACCGCCGAAGCCCAAGGCGCTGACGGGCGGACGGCCCAGGAACCAGATGGCGACGTCGACGTTATGGATGTGCTGCTCGACGATGTGGTCGCCGGAGAGTTCCGCGAAGTTCACCCAATTGCGGTTCATGTAGACGCCATCCGTGTCGCCGGCGGCGCGACGACGCACCCAGGGCACGGTGCCGTTCCACTGGACGACCCCACCACGGATGGCGCCGATGGCGCCAGCCTCGATGAGGGCCTTGTTCTTCAAGTATGAGGCATCGTGACGACGCTGCGTCCCGGCGACGACGGCCAAGCCCTTGGCTTTGGCCTTCTCGCCGGTGGCGATGATGGCACGGGCACCGACCGGGTCGACGGCGACGGGCTTCTCGACGAAGCAATGCTTACCCGCTTCGACCGCGGCGGCGAAATGCACCGGACGGAACGCGGGTGGCGTGGCCATGAGCACGAACGCGCAATCCGTGGCCATCACCTTCTGGTAGGCGTCGTAACCCACGAAGAGTTTGGTCGCGGGCAGCTTGTAGGTCTGGTTGATCTTCTGAATCCGATCCTCGAAAGAATCGGCCAGCGCGACGACCTCGGCTTCAACGCCAAGGATCTTACAGGCCGCGATGAACTGAATCAGGGCACCGGTACCACGACCACCGCACCCGATGAGGGCGACCTTAACCTTAGCAGGCATGGCCCCTTGGGCGCTCAGGATGCTCGGGGCGGCGGCCAGGGCGAGTCCGCCGAGGGCCATGGTGGTTACGAAGTCGCGACGTTGGATGGGGTGTTCCATGCGTTCGGATTGTGGCAGTCCCCGAGGACTCTCAAACGTTTTCGGATATGCCCCTGTCTCGAGGTAGGGTTGGCACTGCGTGCCAACCTAGGG
>Ga0255110_1000515_pt1 | contig 10387 bp, 8 predicted proteins | sample Law_Miss_RepC_8h_FD_188479 | JGI IMG/M metagenome (GOLD analysis project Ga0255110, IMG submission 188479) | Freshwater microbial communities from St. Lawrence River, New York, United States - Law_Miss_RepC_8h | ecosystem: Environmental > Aquatic > Freshwater > River | place: USA: New York... | reverse complement strand
GCTAGGCCAGGCCAGGGCAGGGTTGCAGTGCAAAGGTGCAAACCGGCCTACGGCCTGTGCAAAGGTGCAAAAGTGCAATGTATCGGGTAGGGTCGGGACTGCGTCCCGACCGAGTTAAGCCCTTTCGTTGACCGAATTATCGCGTCAGATTACTGCGCGAGTGCCGGGAGTGGCGTGATAACGGGGACCTAAGCGCGAATCAACGGTGTCGACCAGTTTGCTCCATGCCCAATGATTCAGTTGCCGGCTCAGTTCGGGGTCGATTCGCGCGGGTTAGGACATAAGAAGTGATTACCCGTCCTTCAACCCCTGATGACCATGCGCTCGATATGTCTATGCCTACTCACCGTCGCCCTCACCGCCGCGCCGGTGCCTCCGCCGGAGACCGTACAGCCGTTCGGCAAGGATTTTCCAAACCTCGATGGCTTGGCCGTCGGCGCTTGGTGGGAGAAGAAGGCGCCGGTCAAAGGCAAGGGTGGCGCCGGCAACCCACCTCCGACGATGCAAGTCTCGCGCGATCAGGTCATCGCGTTCGCTCTTTATACCCAACAGTCCGGTGTCCTCAAGCTGACTGCCCAGCTTTACCCACTCTATCCCGAGGAAGCCAAGGTCGCTCGGCTCGAAGTCAAACGCGGCGAAGCGTGGATCGAGGTCGCCCAAGTTCCGATCAAGTTTCCCGGTTGGAGCGCCCACTTCCGGGTCGAAGGTTGGGACGGCTCGGTGGACGTCGCCTACCGTGTCCGCCACGGTGAGTCGGCGAAGTTCGAAGGACTCATCCGTCGTGATCCGATCGACAAGGAAACCATCGTGGTCGCGAACATGTCCTGCAACTCCAGCCGGACCACGGGTGAGCGCCCGGAGATCCTGGGCAATCTGCTGCATCAGAATCCCGACCTGCTGTTCTTCGCCGGCGACCAGACTTATCGCCACACGGAACACACCGCGGGCTGGATCGAGTTTGGCCTGCAGTTCCGGGACGTGATGCGGGACCGTCCGACGATCTGCATCCCCGACGACCATGACGTCGGCCACCCGAACCTTTGGGGTGAAGGCGGCAAGCGGTCGGAACGTAGGGACAATTCCGATGGAGGGTATTACTATCCGGTCGCCTATGTGAACATGGTCCAGCGGCAGCAGGCTTGGCATCTGCCCGACGCGTTCGACCCCACCCCGGTGCAGCGCGGCATCTCGGTTTATTATACCCGTCTCAAGGTGGGTGGCATGGACTTCGCCATCCTTGAGGACCGGAAGTTCAAGTCCGGTCCGTTGGGCAAGATCCCGGAGCAAGGCCCGCGTCCGGACCACGTCACCGATGCGAAGTACGATCCCAAATCGATCGACCTTCCCGGACTCCAGCTCCTGGGCGAACGCCAGCTGAACTTCCTCGCCGCGTGGTCATTGGATTGGGCCGGCGTGCGCCGCAAGGCCGTGCTCTCCGCCACCGCCTTCGTCGGTGCGGTGCACATGCACGGCAGGCGCGATGACCGTCTCTTGGCCGACCTCGATTGCAACGGCTGGCCCCAGTCGGGTCGCAACGAGGCCCTGCGGGCATTGCGGCGCGTCCAGGCCGTGCACCTTTGCGGCGACCAGCATTTGGGCGTGACGGTCAAGCACGGCATCGAAGCCTTCGGCGACGGCCCTTATGCCCTGACGAGCCCGGCGCTCGTGAACACCATCTACGGCCGCTGGTGGCACCCGCAGGATGAGAAGGCGGGGCCGAATGCCGTGACCGGCGGTCCGCTGCCCTGGACGGGCGATTACCTCGACGGGCTGGGCAATAAGATGTCGATGCTGGCCTACGCGAATCCCGGCGACATTCAAGATGAACGCCAACGCGCCGACGGTTACGGCATCGCACGGTTCCATCTGAAGCGGGATCAGGTGACTTTCGAGTGTTGGCCGCGCTTCAGCGACTCGCGCAAGGGCGACACGCAACAGTTCCCGGGCTGGCCGCAGACCTTCGCATTAGCCGACAACGACGGCCGGAAGCCGACCGGCTATCTGCCGTCCATCGACCTACCTATTGGCCCGATCGTCGTGCAGGTCATCGTCGAGCAAACTGGCGAGACGCTCTATGTGAGACGTCTAGTCGGCGGTCAGGCCTTTTCCCCGCCGGTCTTCGCTCCGGGTAAATATACCGTCCATGTTGGCATCGGCCGATCTGATCGGGTTAGCCTAACCGGCCAAGAGCCTGTCGCACGTTAACGTTGCAGGTCGGAGCAGCCTAAGAGGGCCCAGCACTGCTGCGATTTGGTGTTTTACGGCGATGGTGCCCCGTCTCCCGGTAAACCGTGCATCTAGAAAAGATTCCCCGTGGTTTGACACCTCGCCCAAAACAAAAACCGTGACGTTACATGACTTCACCGCTTCTTCCGCAGCAAATCCGCGATGCGTTGGTCGGACTCGACGGGTGGGAATATGATGGGGTCAAGGTTTCGAAGGTCTTCAAGTTGAAGGATTTTCCGGCTGCCTTGGTCTTCACGAACCGGGTCGGGGCGGTGGCTGAGCAGCTGAATCACCACCCTGACATCCATCTTTGTTGGAATGTGGTGACCTTGGTCCTCACCACGCACGATGCGGGGGTGAAGGTGACGGCGAAGGATATCGCCCTTGCCCACGCGCTCCAAGCGATTCCCTTGTCTGACTGACCGGCGGCCCTTTTGGGTGGGCGCTTGTCGTTGAGCCATAAAGGCTGCGCTGGATTGGTTGGTATGACCAAACGAGAGGTTCTCAGGTTTGTCCCTACACACCCGCCTGCCGAATTGACGCATCCTCTTGGAACGGTATCAAAAGGGCATGCCCCTTGCCACTACCCCCTGGTTGGTCGCCGTACTCTTTGGTTTGCTGGCCCTGTCGTCGGCATCGGGACACGCTGGGGGGACTCCCGAAGGTGTGAAGGCCGTTGAGGGCGCCACGACCAAGCCGGACCCAGTCGAGCAGCCTGCCCACGCCGCTTATCCCCGGCCGTTTTCTCGGCCTGGTACGATGGGGAAGGATTACGATACCTGGCGTGATGCGATCGGGCCGGATATCGGCGAGACGGCCGTGGACATCCGGCGCTTGCCGTCACGCGTCGATAACTCCACCCGACCGCAGTTCCCGCCTATCTACAAACAGAAGGGCGGAGCCTGTGGTCAGTTCACGTCGATCGCCTCGATCTTCACCTACGAGATGAACCTCTTGAATGGCACCGAGGCCACCACGGAAGCCACGCAGTTCCCCGCGGATTTTTCCTGGAACATGTGTAACGCGGCCAATAGTGCCCAAGGCTCGGAAGCGCACCATGGCTGGGAAACGGCCAAGCACATCGGCATCCCCACCGTCAAAACCTACGGCCGCGTGGAGGGGGATAAGGACAAGATCGGCTTGTGGGCGAATGGTTACCCCATCTGGCGCGAGGCCATGGAGTATCGCGTCGCCGGCTATCGCTACACCCCGACCGCCACCGTCGCCCAGATCAACGAAGCCCGCGGTTGGCTTTTCGACCGCAACCAGCCCAAGGCCGGCAAAGCATCCATCGGTGGATTGCTGGCGCTGGATGGACGCATGGGTGAGCTCAAGAAGGTCACGCGGACGATTCCCGAAGGCGATTACCTGGCGGGCGAGGACGTGTGGATCCATTGGGGGCCGAGCGGTTACGGGCATGGCATCACTTGTGTGGGGTACGATGACCAGGTCGGGTTCGACGTGAATGGTGACGGCAAGGTGAGCAACGACATCGATATCAACGCCGACGGCAAAGTCACCCTTGCTGACCACGAGCGCGGGGCCTTCATCGTGGTCAACTCTTGGGGCAAGACTTGGTCGAAAGACGGCAAGATTTACCTGCTCTACAGCGCCATGGTCGATCCCACTTGGCACCGTGGAAACTACCTCGGACGAATCGAGGTATCCCGGCACATTCCCCGCTGCACCTTGAAACTGAAGCTCGCCTGCAATAAGCGCTCCGACCTGCGGGTGACCATCGGCATCGCCGGCGATAAAGACGCCACGAAGCCCGAACATGAACTCATTCCGCAACCCCTCAATGGCTGGCCCCTCTTCGGAAAACCCAAGAACAACGTTGGCGAAGTCCCCCTCGCTGGACCAGGGGATGAAAGCCCCCTCGAAATCGGCATAGATCTCACCCCCTTGCTCAGTAAGCTAAACGCTAAGTCCGCTGGGGAAGGGCGGCTCTTCCTCAGCTTCAGCTGTGATGACAAAAGCGACACCACCGGCTTACTCCACGCCTGTGCCATCCGGCATTACGATGACAAAGGCACCTTTCTCCGCGAGTCCCCCGTGAAAGTTCAAGACGGAGCCTTCGGTAAAAAGACGTACACGCTCACCACGGTCCTTCCCCTGCAGCGCTGACCTCGAAGTCTTTGGTTCCCAAACCTGCGGACCAACGTGCCAGGAATCCATGTAGGGGATAGGAGGGGAGGAACGTTAGTTCCCCCTCTATTCCCTTATTTTGCTCCCTTGGGGGTGAACTAACTGTTTCTCTTAAGGGGAAGATTTAATTAGCCACCCCGGCTTAGTTGCACCACCTTTCGTTTGATGGTTGCACGGGTTCTGTTATGCCCTGCAGAATAATTCTACTATGAGCGACACCCTACTCGTAAAAATCTCCCGGGACGGAAAAGAGTTCGGGGCCTATGAGGCGAGGGAAGCCGTGCGGCTTCTGCTTAATGGGACGCTAAAGGGAACGGACTTCTATTGGCACGACGGGATGACCGAATGGGCTCCATTGCTGAAACTTAAGTCCTCGGAGACTTTCAGGCAATTGGTTGAGAAGGCTAAGACCAAGGCCGAGGAGGAGGAGAGAGCCAAAAAAAGGGCAGACGAGGATGCTATTTCAGCAGCCGCCCGTGATCTGTGGATAAAGAAAAAGGCAAGTGAGCGTCTTGACGAAAACGGTTCGGTTTTTTTGGTTTTTGGAATCCTTTGTTTTCTTCTTGGCGGGGCGGTGTTGCTTAAAGCTCTGGGAGGTGACCCTGACGGAAGTGCCATTAGACAGGCGGTTTTGGCCCAGCATATGACAAATGGCATCCTGCTGATGATTCTGGGATGTATCATAGCCAAAAGATAGCTAAGGACTAACCCTTGATCTAATCACCCGCTGGCTTGGGCTTGCCGGCAGAGCTTAAGTGCGCGACTCCCTAGGCCTATGGCATTAGAACGGCACGGGCTGCATGCTGTCCGTCTCGGGAGTGGCAGGGTGTATTTGCTTCCTCGGGCCGACCTAGAGAGCCTCGTGGACGCCTACCCGGTTGAGGCTTCTCAGTTCATGGTGTCAGCTAGCCCCACGCGAGGCCCATTAGACCCCTCTGTATTGCCTTAGGAGGCGGAGGAACAGCCGCTGGTTGGGGCCTTATTCTTACGCTCACTCTATTGTCTCTTCGCCATGGTATTCAGCAAGCCAGCGACGACGGGCCTCAGGATCTTTTTTGAAGGATTCATCCAATGCCAGACTTTCGCGGTACTCTTGTGCTTTCGCGGCCATAGTCCACTCGGCTTTAACCCCTAAAGCATCAATAGCCGAACGTACCTCGGCCACAGTGAGCCGGAAGAATTCCTTCCGGAGATTGACCTTATTGATACGCGCAACGGCCATTTCATTGTGCAACTTGCTCTCAAGTCCAGGGGCGTCGTCACTCGAAATGAGTGCATGAATGTCAAACTCGAAAGGAACACTGGCATCACCCAACTCCCATACTCTGTCCAGAGGATCGAGGCGCCTGGTCATGCCAATCTTCAGTACACCTTCACCAAATGAGCCATGGTTGCTGATGATATAAACATGGCCCCTCTTGGTTTGTTGGGCCATTGAAAGTGCACGTTTGTTCTTATCTTCGGCTTCCTGAATGCGAATCTCTAGTTCACGCCGAGTAGCCTCAAACTTTGCACGCTCCTCTGCTGAGGCCTGATCGCGTTGCTCCAATAATTTTGTCATTTGCAAGCGGATAGCCTCTTCCTGGGTCTTGCGCTCGTCCTCATCCTTTTCAGCAGCTTCGCGCATTTCCCTCTCCATGGCCTTGAGCTTACGCTCATAATCCTGCTGGCGATCTTTCTCGCGCTGTAGTTCTTCGGCCTGTGCCTTAAGTAAGGCGCGGCGTGTAATCTCCTCCTCTTTTTCAGCTTCACGGCGTGCTTTCTCAATTTCCCTTTCAACCTTTTCCTGCTCTCTGAGTTGAGCAACTTTCTCACGCTGTTCTTCACGTTCTCGTTGCCTTAACTCGTAAGACAAGCAGCCCCACTTGGCCTCATCGAGGCGACAATCAATGTATTTCTCGGTGATTTCCGCGCGCATGCAACGGTAGGCGTAGTCATTCAGGGACTCGGCGATGTCCTTAATCTCCTGGATCACTTTCCCGACGTTTTCTTCGCCTTTCACCTTGTCTAGTGCCAGATCTACTTGGCTATCAAATGCCTCCAACATTAGCCGAATCGCGTCCTTCTGGTATTCAATGTTACCCCAAGTACACGTCACAGCCTTGCGCTCCTTGACCATCAGTCTAGACGCTTCACGAGCTTCCTTAAGTTTCTGACCCGCTTCAGCCCAGCCGACATGGTCGGCCAACGAATCCAATAATTCATGAACCGGGAGAATATATTGATCCTGCCAACCCTCCACCCGGTTACGCTCTGCGATAACCAAGTTCTGCAGCTTAGCTAACTCCAGGGCCTTATCTTTTAGCTCTAAATTCATCTTCTCCTCTGTTTGGGATATCGCCAGTTCCTTCGCCTTTAATTCATGCTGGGATGACTCCTCCCGCTTCCTTAGTTCGGTCAATTTATGATGCAGATCTCGTTCAACTTCGTCTTTTCGTTTCGCAATTACTACTTCGGCCGCGTTCTCAAGTTTACGAACTTCAGCCAGCTTAATTTCAGCCTCTTGCTTTATCTTTAATGCATACGCCTCAGAATCGCGCCGAACTCTGCTCGCCTCCTCCTGCGCCGCAGCAATCGCGGTCGGAGCCTCTAAACTCAAACGCTGAACTTCGGCTTCAAGCTTAACAATATCGGACTGGGTCTCCTTTTGCTTTAAGTATAAGCCTACGGCAGTGATACACGCTCCAACGAATATTAGGGTTACGATTACAATAAATATATCCATAGTAATTCTTATCCTATTACTCTTTAATCAACTCAACCAAAGAGTTCTCCTATGCCATACCTATAGCCAAGGTAGTGAGTCTCATTTAGAGGACCATGGCTTGGGTCGCCGCAGCCGATTAACTCCACAGGAAAAAATTGTTTAGACTCGAGTTCAGGCAGTACCCTGACCTAGGCGTATCTAGACTGTACTATTTTAGGTGTTTTGTTTCCCCTTGGCCAGGGCCAACCTAAGGCGAAAGAGAGTGGGCCCACCCGGATTTGAACCGGGAACCAAGGAATTATGAGTTCCCTGCTCTAACCATTGAGCTATAGGCCCGTATGGGAGGTTTTTAGTCCGAAAGGGGGCCGGAGGGGAAGCGGATTCGCCGGGTTGAAATGCGCGGGGCAGTGCCTATGGTGGCAACATGTCACCCCCAGCCGACTTCTCGCGTCGTACGTTGCTCAAGGGCCTGCTGGCCGCCCCGTTCCTGGCGGGTTGCTCGGCTTGGCGCACGCCACCCGCCCCTGACTTAGTCGATCCCGCGAAGGGGCCCGGCGCGGGTTGGTCCATCGTGGTTTTCCCCGATACGCAGAACTACGCCAAGTACGCCAAGAACCAGGCGAACTTCGACCTGATGACGAAATGGGTGCTGGAACATCGTCAGGCCTGGAACGTCCGGCTGGTCATGCACGAGGGCGATTTCGTGGAGCAGAACAACATCGCGGTCGGTGGCGGCCGTGGCTTCGGCGACCAGAATTCGGATTCGCAATGGAAGTCCGCCAAGCGGGCCTTGCAGGTCTTCGATGGCGTGCTGCCGACGGTCTTCACGACCGGCAACCACGACTACGGCGAACGCAACGCGGAGACGCGGGCGACGCAGTTCAACGACTACTTTCCGCTGACACATAATCCGCTGACATGCGACGGGAAGGGTGGCGGTATCTTTTTTGAGGGACCGCCGACCCGCGAGGGTAAGGTGACGTTGGAAAACGCCGCCTACACCTACCGGGCGCCGGATGGCCGCGACCTGCTCATCGTCGCGTTGGAGTGGGGGCCTCGGCGCCAGGTCGTCGAATGGGCCCGCGAACTTTTCGCCCGCCCGCGCTTCCGCAATCACTTGGGCATCCTGTTGGTCCACGATTACATGCTGCCCAGCAACCTGCGCGACGGGCAGGACGGCAATCGCAATCGCCCCGGCAACCCGCATTGGTATAAAACCGGCGCGGAAGGAGACACCCACGATGGCGAAGACCTCTGGCAGGCGCTGGTCCGCAAGACCCCGAACCTGCGGATCGTCCTGAACGGACATGAGATGGGGGCGCACGTCGGGTACCGCAACGACGAGAACGACGTCGGCCGTGACGTCCACCAGATGCTCTTCAATGCCCAAGGCTTGGGCGGTGGTTCCGACCATCGAGGTAATGGCGGCGACGGCTGGCTGCGCTTGCTCACCTTCGAGCCGGATGGTCGGACCCTCTCCGTGCGTACGTTCTCACCCCTGCGGCTCAAGGAAGGCCGTCCACATTACTGGGACGACCCTCGCTGGCGCTTCGCGGTGGATCTGGGCGGCTGAGCGGCCGGTCTACTTCGTCACCACGTCAATCAGTTGGCTGCGGACTGGTATGACCCCCTTGCGGTGTTCAGCCACCGCTTCGGTGAGTCGACGCACCACTTCTGGGTATTGCGCGGAGACCTCATGGGCCTCGGCTGGATCGCGGGCGAGGTTGAAGAGCAGCGGCTGCTCATGCGTCACCGCCTTGGGGTCTCCATAGGAACCCTGGGTGATGAAATGGATTTTCCAATCGCCCAAGCGGGCCGCGAAGAGCCGCTCGCCGCGGTAGTAGCAGAACAACCCTCGGTCGACCGACTGGCCTTGCAGCAGGAGCGGGGATAGGTCGGTGCCGTCCAAAGGGCGCGAGGCCGGCAGCTCCGCCCCGGCGAGCTTCGCCATGGTCGGGTAGAGGTCCAGCATGGTGGCGACGTTATCGGTGGTTCCGGGTTTGATCTTGCCGGGCCACCATGCGATGCCGGGGACGCGCATGCCGCCTTCCCAGGTGCTGCCCTTGCCGTCCTTGAGCGGGCCCGCGCTGCCACCGGTCTCGGTGCCCATCAACGTCCACGGCCCATTGTCGCTCGTGAAGAAGACCAGCGTATTTTCGGCGAGGCCATGGGCCTTGAGCGCCTTGAGCACCTCGCCGACGTTCCAATCCAATTCGGCCAGCACATCCCCATAGATCCCCCGCGGGCTCTTGCCCTTGAAGCGTTCCGAAGCGAACAGCGGCGTGTGCGGGAAGGTATGGGGCAGGTAAAGAAAGAAGGGGCGGTCTTTGTTTGCGCCAATGAACTTCACGGCCTCCGCGGCGTAGCGCGACGTCAGCTGCGTCTGATCGGTCCGCGGCTCGAGCAGGTCCCGGCCACGATAGAGCGCCGCGTCCCACCACTCCGGTTGTTGTTGCACCAACGCATTGGCACGGGCGGGCTTGGACACGCTCGACGGATTCATGTCGTTGGAATGCATCAAACCGAAGTGGTGATCGAAGCCGTGCGCCAGCGGGTGGTGTTCCGGACGGTCATTGGCCCAGACTCCGAGGTGCCATTTTCCGATCAAGGCCGTGGCGTAGCCGGCGGACTTGAGGGTTTCGGCGAGGGTGACCTCCTCCTTCGGCAAACCACCCGTGGAAATTGCGCGCAGGACGCGGTACTGGTTGTGCGCCATGCCGGAACGGATCGGGTAGCGGCCGGTCAGCAACGCGGCGCGGCTCGGGGTGCAGACCTCGGCGGCGGAATAGAACTGCGTGAAGCGCAGCCCCTCGGCGGCCATCTGATCCAAGTGCGGCGTCTTGATGGTCGGGTGACCGTAGCAGCCCAGGTCGCCGTAGCCTAAGTCATCGGCCAAAAAGACCACGATGTTCGGTTTCGGAGCCGCTTGGGCGGCGATACCAAGCAAGGTCAGCACTAGGAGCAAGCAGGGGCGCATGGACGAAGCAAAGCATCGCCGGCCTTCGCCTCCAAGCAAAGTTTTGAGGGAAACTAAGCCGCCACCGTCACGCCCCGTAACGGGCTTCGAAATCGGCCAGGGTCTGCACCAGCCAAGGGTAGTGAGGCTGGGTGCGGGCGATGGTCTCTTGGCGGATGTCGGTAGGGACCCCGTGCAAAGCGTGGGAGATCGCTCCAGCGATGGCGGCGAGGGTGTCGGCGTCCCCGCGGATGGAGCACGCAGCACGGATGGTCTCTTCGAAGCTCTCGCACTCGGTCGCCAAGGTCACGCAGTCGGGGACGCCGACACCCTCGCCGCCATCGCTGGAG
>Ga0255110_1000479_pt1 | contig 10791 bp, 10 predicted proteins | sample Law_Miss_RepC_8h_FD_188479 | JGI IMG/M metagenome (GOLD analysis project Ga0255110, IMG submission 188479) | Freshwater microbial communities from St. Lawrence River, New York, United States - Law_Miss_RepC_8h | ecosystem: Environmental > Aquatic > Freshwater > River | place: USA: New York... | reverse complement strand
TAGACACTCTTCCAACTGTAGGGCGTAAGCCGGTGACACCATTAAGAGCTGCAGGTATGCGTATGGACCCGCCTGTGTCAGATCCAAGTGATGCATCGCACATTCTTGCCGCTACACTGACGCCTGAGCCGCCACTTGAACCTCCTGGAATGCGAGTTTTATCCCAAGGGTTCTTACATAGACCGTGGTGCGGATTTTGAGTTGTCCCTCCAAAAGCAAATTCGTGAAGGTTCACCTTGCCAATCAGAATTGCACCCGCATTGCGTAATCGTGCAGATACTTCTGCATCATATTTAGGTAAGGTATGGAACTCTGCAGAAGAGCCGCAAGTTGTAGGGATCCCAGCTACATCAATATTGTCTTTGATCGATATCACTAAGCCGCCAGCAGGAGAGAGTTGATGTCCATCCTGCAGTTTTTTGTCGAATAGGTCTGCATCTCTCCGTGCTTCCGTATCCATTACAGTGATAAACGCCCTCAAAGTTGAGTCTTGACTGTGAATTGACTCCAGATAATCTTCAACTTTTTGCCTTTTTGTTAATGTCATATTTGAATTTCCTGGGCATAAGCTTTAATTTTAAAAAAATGCCAGTTTAAAGATCTTAAATTTATCAACGCCCCAACATGATTGATGGGAGCCAAAGCGTAACGGATGGCACCGCAATAACGATTGCAAGCACTATCAATAACGGAATTAAAAAAGGAACAATAGCGCTGATGACTTTGTGTAAAGGAACTCCGGCAATTTCTGCAGTTACATACAGACTGAATCCGACAGGCGGAGTTACAAGTCCAATCATCAAATTCACAACAACCATAATTCCAAATTGAACAGGAGGAATGCCAAGCGAGGTTGCCAATGGGGCTAGAAGTGGTACAAAAACCAACATAGCTGCAGTTGAGTCCATAAACATGCCGACAATTAAGAGAACTATATTTATGAGTAGGATTATGACAATGGGATGCAAGCCGTTGGTTAGTTGTATGAATTCACGCCCAACGCCTTCAAACGTCACCATCCATCCCAAAACCGCCGCGAATCCTAACAAAATCATGACAGCTGCAGTACCCTTCATTGATTGAATGCAACAAAGCATGATCTTGTGCGCATCAAGTGTTTTGTAAACAAACAAGCCAATTAAAGCAGCATAGAGTGCCGCAATAGCACCTGCTTCAGTTGGCGTCATGATTCCAGTAAAAATACCACTCAGGATAATGACCGGCGTGAGCAACGGCAGGGTAGCTGAGCGAGTTGCTTTAAGCAGATTGACAAAGGAGAATCGCTCTAAGGTTTCAACTAAGTTCATGCGGCGCACGGCAAACGCCGAATAGACCATGAGAGCAATCGCTACTAGCACCCCAGGAATCATTCCACCAAGAAAAAGTGCTCCTACGGATACACCGGTGATGGCACCGTAAACGATCATGGGAATTGATGGCGGAAAAATAGGGCCAATCGTTGATGCTGAGGCTGTTAGTGCTGCAGCAAAAGATGGGCTGTAACCTTCTTTCTTCATAGCTGGAATCATGACTTTGCCAACCGCAGCCGCATCTGCAAGAGCAGAGCCGGACATGCCAGCAAATATAAGCGATGTGGCAACAGTTGTATGAGCTAGACGGCCGCGAATGTTCGAAAGAAGTGCGTTTGCGAAATCAACAAGGCGCTGAGTTGCACCACTGATATTCATCAAATCACCTGCCAGAAGATAAAGTGGGATAGCCAGAAGAATGCTGGAGTCAATCGCATTTGTGAGCAATGGGGCAATTGTTCCAGCTGGAAGATCGGCTTGATAAATGTAAACTGTACCAACTGAAGCAATAGCAATGACCAAAGGAAAACGCAGTAATACCATTGCAATTAACAATAACGAAGCCCACGTAATCGTAAAGAGTCCTGCAGTCATTTCATTATTACCTCGTGCATTTTTAGTGGGGTGTATTTAATTGTGATTTGTTCGATTAAAAAAATTATTTCTGTGACTAGCATTCCTCCTACGCAAGTTATGACGGCAGTGCGCATCAAACTGTAGGAGAACGGCAGCGAAGCAAATTGCTGCATGGCAGCCCCAGCAATAGTTGGGTAGCCTCCAATCAAAACATATGCTAAAACTGAAATTGCGACTATCGTTCTAAAAAGAGAGAAATAGGTAGCGGAATTAATATCTTCCCGACCAAAAAGTTCAACCTGAAAGTGTTCTCGTAAGCAAGAGACACTAATTGTTCCCATTGCGACACCCCAAATGAATACGATGCGAGTTGCTTCTGGAATGAAGACGATGTTAAGACCCAACATCCGACCAAATACAAGACTTATCAATAGCAATGTGACAATTAAAGAAGCTATTCCAGCTAAAAGCCCAAACAATTTTCCGCCTTGCGCGCGAATCGTTCGCAAAGCGGAAACCAACTGATGCTCAGCGCTCACTTCTGACCAGCTCTTACAATGGCTGAATAAGTGTCGGCTCCCAGATACTGTGGACCAATTCGATCAAGTATTGGTTTAGCCTTTGCTCGAAATGCGGCTACATCAACTTCATTGATAGAAGCGCCGGCTTTTTTAATGGTATCGATGTTAGATTGTTGCTGGCTGCTAATGGCCTGAGCAGCAACTATCTTCCCTTCAGCAAAAAGAGTGGTTAATAGGTCTCTGACTCTAGAGTCCAAAGCTTTCCACCAGCGCGCATTGACATAAATAAATTCGGGTGCGCGAACGTGTTCGGTGAGACTAATGAATTTTTGAACTTCTTGCAAAGAAAAACCAACAATTGTGGGCAAGGGGTTTTCTTGTCCTTCGATAGTTCCAGATTGAAGTGCGGTATAGACTTCTCCAAAATTCATCGCTACCGTTTCTGCTCCTAATTCTTTGAATGCATTGAACAAGATGGGAATTTCGGGAACACGTAGTTTGAGTCCTTTAAGGTCATCTGGCACGCGTATTGGGCGCTTGGAATTGGTCATTTGGCGCGCTGCGCGAGGATAGGCCATAAGGACTCTGACTCCTCGCGTCTTTTCAAGATCTGCGTTCCAATTTTGTGCCAGAGAACTCTCGAGAACCCGTTCTACGTGCGCAAAGTCATTGAAAAGCCAAGGCGCAAAAAATGAATTGTAATTAGCATTAATTCCAAAGCCAGAAGCATGTATGTTAATTGTTCCAGCAGACAATTGTTCGAAGGCGCGCCTTCGAACAATTGTCTGCTGGAACAATTAACATACATGCTTCTGATGGAAAGAAGTCTATTTTTACCGCACCACCACTGCGTTTTTCTGCTTCACGCACGATGTACTCCATGCCAACACCCAATGGCTCCTTAGGCGACACGATCATCGTCATTCGAATACGTGTTGTTGGCATAGCTCCCTGAGCTAAAGAATAACCAGTTGTAGATGCAGTGAGAATTCCAGCGCTGCCAGTTTGTAAAAAATTTCTTCGATTGATCATTTCTATCTCCAGTTGCAAACAGTAGGGTTAGTTTTAACCAGTGTGCATGTAGAACTATTTATTTTTCAGAGGAAAAACCCTTAAGTTAAAAGCCCTGAACTTGATGATTGCCATTCAACAATTTTGCAGATTATCTGCATCATGCAGAGTTATCAAAGATCACAAAAAGTAATCAAAATGAAACCCAACAAAATTAAGGAACTTTAGGCGCAAGGCAAGCCTGTTACCTTGAGATGGATCCCCATCATTAGTTGATGACCGTCAGGCCCTGTTCGTACTTTTCAAATTCACGGTTCATATGTTTTTTGCAAAATACAAAACATCCCGTCTATGGCCTTTCCGTGATCGTGACGTAACACATCTCTACTTGACCAGAGAATTCGCAAGCCCTGTTCAGATGCCAAACGCCCGATATATGCCAGCGAGTGCGCGTATCGCAGGCTAGGGCGCAACACATACTCCTCTGGACCTTCCGCCCATTCCTCTAAGCTGAAAGCCAAGCCGCCGCCAGCACGCAGCACCCGAGTGGCTAGTTGGAACGCACGCTCTAATGCGCCCACGTAGATGAATACGTCGGCACTGACGATCAGATCGTATCGATCACCCGCAAGGTAGGCCTGTTCCATGGCGTCGTGAATATCGGCCTGCCAGACCCTGCTGTAATGCCCACTTTCTAGAGCTCTACTCACCATGCCGGGTGAGAGATCAACGCCGTCGACACGCAGGGAATTGCCTTTTAGGCACTGACCCACTAAGCCCGTACCACAGCCAAGATCAAGCACATTGGGCCAAGGGTTAGAAAGACAGTCCATGGCTGCCTTGACCAAGATGTCAGGCGCACGGTAGTCCAGTTGTGACAAGTGGCTGGAAAAATCGTCAGCGTAGCGGTCAAATAAATTAGCCACATAGCCCGCTGGTGGCGCGGGTGGCACTTGGGCCCAGCCGATCTCGGCATGTAGCACAGCGTCCAGCATGTAGCGAGTGAAATCATCACCTCCGCCATGTTGGTGCAACAGCTTCAGACATTGTGCCGATTCATTCCATCTTCCCAACTCCCGCAAAACCGAGGCCTTGTGCCTTAAAGCGATTAGCGTCTGTGGCTGTAAGTCAAGCGCTCGATCCAGCGCCTCCAAAGCCATTGGAAATTGACCCGTTTCAGCATAAGCGGCGCCTAAATGAACCCACGTTTCAATGGCTTCGGGCTCGTGCTCGGCAGATCTAAGCAAAAGGTCAATGGCTTGGGTCGTGTGACCTAATGCTGCTTTAACAACCCCCAGGTTCATTAGCACCGATGGGCGATCGGGGGCTAGTTCGAGTGCCTTAGCAAAGCACGTTTCGGCTTGAGTCAGTTGGCCCGACTCGTATGCTTGGATGCCTTGCTCGAAAAGAGCGCGAGCTTGATGGTGTTGTGTTGTCAAGTTCAATCAAACTCTTTGACTTGAGACAATGAACCGCTCATTCCTGACCACTTTGCATATGAGCCATTTAGAAAGTTCTTAGCACGGGGAGCTTGGTGATTAAGCAATACTTCTATGCCTGCGCGCGCACTGTCTATCAGTGGAAGAGGGCAAATAGGCTGAAGTTTTTCGGCATATCCTGCCAAACCTGCGCCTCCCAAAATAATGACGCGAACGCCATCTTTGGCGGCTCGACGACATGCTTCTCCAAGGCATTGAATGGCCATTTCTGGGTTAGCTTGTAGTTCTGAGCCACTGGGAGTGACTGTTTCAATGTGACGCAAATGCTCGCCAAATCCAAGATTGCTTGCTAATCTTTGGATCATTGGCTTCCAACGTTCGCCACCGGTTACGACAGCAAAGGGACCTATTTGTGCAGCTTGAATAAAAGAGGCCTCAGCAAGCCCCGTCACGGGCGCCGCCGACATCTCACGCAGAGCAAATAAGGCGGGGTCGCCAAAGCAAGCAATTAAAACGCCTGCTAAGGGCTCAGGGTTCACCAAGGTTTGGCTGGCCCATGCTTCTAAACAAGCATGTGAAGCCACCGCGTAACTGGCCTCGCATGCAATGTAATTTGCACCAAAGCTTGCGGTTGTAAACAAAAAATTGAAATCCGTTGGCATTGAGGGCATCAGAACGTTTTGCAATCGTTCGGTAGTTAATGCGTTGGTGTTGGGATTGATAATTAAATAGTTCTTCATTTGTTAAGGCGACCTATTTGGAAGTATGAATTTTTTGTGCGCGCCATGAACCAATAGAGTGCAACAAGCACTATTTTGGTGAGCCATTCAATTAAATGAACCATCGCGTTGTTTTGTTGGCAGCAACTTTTAGTCAGGAAAAAAACCGTTACAGGGGACGAACTTTTCTAACTCATTCAGTTTAAATATAAACCCTAGGCATATAAATTGCGAGCTAATGTTTTAGGTATTTACTCGGTAATTGCGCTTGTAATTCTTTGATATGCTAAATACTGATTGCTTCTCATTTTTAATCACCATCATTGGAGTTTGTATGAAAAGGTTCAGCCTACCCATTTTTAGTTCCTCTGCACCTTCGGCCATCACCTTGGCCATCGGCGTAGGTTTGAGCGCCATGACCTTGGCCGTGCAGGCGCAAGAAAAAGTGTTGCGCATTGCCATGACCGCCGCCGATATTCCCCGCACTTTGGGTCAGCCCGACCAAGGTTTTGAGGGCAATCGTTTTACCGGCATCCCAATGTATGACGCCTTGACGCAATGGGACTTGTCCAAGAGCAACGCCCCCAGCGTCCTGATTCCCGGCTTAGCCAATTCTTGGGCGGTGAGTGCCAGCGACAAAACGAAGTGGGTCTTTAAACTGCGCCCAGGTGTGAAGTTTCACGATGGCTCAGCCGTCAACGCCGATGCGATTGTTTGGAACGTGCAAAAGGTTTTGGACAAAGACGCCGTGCACTTTGATGCCAGCCAGGTTGGTGTTACTGCTTCGCGCATGCCCACCTTGCGCAGCGCCCGCAAGATTGACGATCTAACAGTAGAACTTACCACCAGCGAACCCGATGCTTTTTTGCCTTTGAACCTGACCAATTTGTTCATTGCCTCGCCTGCACATTGGAAGAAAAAATTTGATGCTGCCGCAGGAGCTTCTCCTGCAGAAAAGTCCAAAGCTGCTTGGACGGCGTTTGCAGCAGACGCATCAGGCTCTGGCCCATTCAAGATGGCTCGCTTTGTGCCGCGTGAGCGCTTGGAAGTGGTGGCCAACAAAACGTATTGGGATCCTAAGCGCGTGCCAAAGCTTGACCGCGTGGTCATGCTGCCGATGCCTGAGGCCAATGCTCGCACCGCCGCTTTGCTAGGTGGCCAGGTAGATTGGATTGAGGCTCCAGCGCCAGACGCGATGGCTCAAATTACCCAGCGTGGCTTCAAGATTGAAAGCAATGCTCAGCCCCATGTATGGCCTTGGCAGTTGTCGTTTGCCGATGGCTCTCCCTGGTTAGACAAAAGGGTGCGTCAAGCGGCCAACCTGTGTGTCGACCGCGAAGGCATCAAAACCTTGTTGGGCGGGATGATGGCTGTGCCTAAGGGTACTGTGCCCCCAGGTCACCCTTGGTGGGGCAACCCCAAGTTCGACATCAAGTACGATGTGAACGCAGGCAAAACTTTGATGTCCCAAGCAGGCCACAGCGCAGCCAAGCCGCTCAAGGTCAAGGTGCAAATTTCTGCATCGGGCTCAGGCCAAATGCAGCCCTTGCCCATGAACGAGTTTGTGCAGCAGTCGCTCAAACAGTGCTTCTTTGACGTTGAATTCGATGTGATCGAGTGGAACACCTTGTTCACCAACTGGCGCAAGGGTGCAAAGGACCCATCTGCCAATGGTGCCAATGCCATCAATGTGAGCTACGCCGCCATGGACCCCTTCTTTGGCATGGTACGTTTCACCAGCACAGGCACCTTTCCGCCAGTGTCAAACAATTGGGGCTATTTTGGTAACTCTGAATTTGACAAGCTCATTGCCGATGCGCGCACCCAGTTTGATGATAAAAAGCGCGACGAAGCTTTGTCCAAGCTGCATGCACGTATTGTGGAAGAGGCCCCCTTCGTGTGGATCGCACACGATGTCGGCCCACGCGCTATTAGCACCAAGGTTAAAGGCCTCGTTCAGGCACGCAGCTGGTTTGTCGATTTAGCCCCTATTTCGATGGATTGATACACAGGCCAGCCGGTGTGGGTGTTCTTACCACGCCGGCTTTTGTTTAATCGCTTAAGGGCCTTAATGGTGCCTTGAGTCTTGCCCAACTTGGAGCAATGGGATGCTTGTTTTTTTGTGGCGACGCCTGCTCTACACGTTGCCAATCATGCTGGGTGTGGCCTTGGTGTGTTTTGCACTGGTGCACCTAGCGCCGGGCGACCCCTTGGTGTCCATCCTGCCCCCTGACGCTTCGGCTGAGTTGCAGGCTAAGTTAAAAGAACTCTACGGTTTTAACCGCTCTTACCCCGAGCAGTTTGTGAGTTGGGTGTGGCGTGCCTTGCAGGGCGATTTGGGCACTTCAATCGCCAGCAACCGGCCGGTCTTCAGCGAGGTGATGATGGCCGTGGGCAACACCTTGCGCTTGGCCATGGTAGCCACCTTGATTGGCTTTTTGTTCGGTTGCCTTTTTGGCTTTGTGGCCGGTTACTTTCAAAATTCTTGGCTCGATAAATTGGCCTCACTGACTTCGGTGCTGGGGGTTAGCGTTCCCCACTATTGGCTGGGCATGGTGCTGGTCATTGTATTTTCATCGATCTTGATGTGGTTGCCCCCTGGTGGAGCGGGTCCTGGGGGCTCGGGCGATTGGGCCTGGGACTGGGAGCATTTCAAGCACATGCTCCTACCTGCCATTACCATGAGCGTGATTCCCATGGGCATTATTTCGCGTACGTTGCGCGCCTTGGTGGGTGATATCTTGGCCCAAGAGTTCATTGTGGGTTTGCGCGCTAAAGGCCTGACTGATTTCGGCATTTTCTTGCACGTTGTCAAAAACGCTGCTCCTACCGCTTTAGCGGTGATGGGCTTGCAGCTGGGCTATTTACTAGGCGGATCGATTTTGATAGAGACCGTCTTTTCTTGGCCGGGCACTGGCTTTTTATTGAACTCGGCCATTTTTCAGCGCGATCTGCCTTTGTTGCAAGGCACTATTCTGGTACTGGCCATGTTTTTTGTCTTCTTGAACTTGATCGTTGATGTTGTTCAAACCCTGTTAGACCCGCGCATTTCGCGCAGCTGAAATCCAGTTCCAAATCAAGATGCACATCACAGTTGACCCCCAAAAGTTGCCCGAGCTCGCCATGCAGAAATCGGCGGGTTATTGGCAAACTGTTGGCCGGCGTTTCATGCAACAAAAAGTTGCCGTAGCTGCAGCCTTGGTGGTCTTGGTGTTGCTGGTGCTGGCTGTTTTTGGGCCGTGGTTGGCGCCCATGGATCCGTATCAGTCGTCCATACTCAAGAGGCTTAAACCGATTGGTTTTCCGGGCCATCTCTTGGGCACAGATGAGTTGGGGCGAGATATGCTAAGCCGCTTGATCGTGGGTACCCGCTTGTCTTTGTTCATTGGAATAACCCCAGTGATTTGCGCTTTTGTCATCGGCTCTGTCATTGGCATCACCGCGGGTTACGCCGGTGGTTGGGTCAACACCAGCATGATGCGCACCATCGATGTGTTTTATGCGTTTCCCTCAGTTCTACTGGCCATCGCTTTGTCAGGCGCCTTAGGGGCAGGCATCACCAATTCGCTGATTTCTTTGACCATTGTGTTCATTCCGCCAATTGCCCGTGTGGCCGAGAGCGTGACCACTCAAATACGCGGGCGAGATTTTGTTGATGCCGCCCGCGCCTCAGGGGCGGGAGCCTTCACCATCGTTCGAGTGCACGTGTTGGGCAATGTGCTTGGGCCAGTGTTTGTGTACGCCACAAGTTTGATCGCAGTGGCCATGATTTTGGCCTCTGGCCTGAGTTTTTTGGGCCTTGGTGTTAAGCCGCCTGAGCCCGAGTGGGGCCTCATGTTAAACACCTTGCGCACCGCAATTTACACTCAGCCGTGGATTGCGGCTTTGCCTGGGGCGATGATTTTCATCACCTCGATTGCTTTCAATTTGTTAGCCGACGGTTTGCGTTCGGCCATGGAGATCAAACAGTGAGCGTGCCATGCCCTTAACCCCTTTAGACTTGGGCGGCCCAGCTCAACCCATGCTCAGTGTGCGTGGCTTGGTCAAACACTTCCCGCTAAAAAAAGACGTTTTCGGCAAGGGCGGTGGTGTCGTGCGTGCCGTCGATGGCGTAAATTTTGAGGTCCTCAAAGGCGAGACCTTGGGCGTCGTGGGCGAGTCCGGTTGCGGAAAATCCACCACGGCGCGCTTGCTCATGCAATTGATCATTCAAGACCAAGGTGAGCTGATTTTTGATGGCCAGACCGTGGGTGGCTCGGCCTTGCCCTTGAAGGCCTACCGGCGGCAAACTCAAATGGTGTTCCAAGACAGCTATGCCTCTTTGAATCCGCGCCTGACCATTGAAGACTCGATTGCTTTTGCACCCATGGTGCATGGTGTGCCCCAGAGCGAGGCGGTGGCGCGCGCGCGCGACTTGCTGGGCCGTGTGGGCTTGGCGCCCGAGCGTTTTGCCGAGCGCTATCCACACGAGCTCTCGGGCGGGCAACGCCAGCGAGTGAACATTGCACGCGCTTTGGCCTTGCAGTCGCGCTTGATCATCTTGGATGAAGCGGTGTCGGCTTTAGACAAGTCGGTTGAAGCCCAGGTGCTTAATTTATTGTTAGATTTGAAAGAGGACTTTGGCCTGACCTATGTGTTCATCAGCCACGATTTGAATGTGGTGCGTTACATGAGCGATCGGGTGTTGGTGATGTACTTGGGCCAAGTCGTAGAGATTGGCAACAGCGAAACCTTGTTCAACAATCCGGCACACCCTTATACCCAAGCTTTGTTGTCATCGATCCCTACCTTGGACCCCGATCGGCGCACCGAAAAGCCGCCCTTGGCCGGTGACCCGCCCAACCCCATCAATCCGCCCACAGGCTGCCGCTTTCACCCACGCTGTGTCCATGCCCAAGATATTTGTAGCCAAAAAATGCCGGTCCTGGCCCACACCGCTCATGGTCAGCAGGTAGCGTGCTGGATGCATGTGGCGGGCAGCGCCCATGGCCTTGCACCGGCTCACCCCTTGGGCTCAGCCACTCAGGAGGTGGCATGATATCTACTACCCCAACCCACGATTGTTTTGTGGAGGTCAAACAACTGCATGTGACCTTTACAGGGGGTAAAAAACCCGTGCAAGCAGTTAGCGGTGTGGATCTGCGTGTTCAGCGCGGCGAGGTGGTGGCCTTGATTGGCGAGTCGGGTTCTGGCAAAAGCGTCACCTTGCGCAGCC
>Ga0255110_1000466_pt1 | contig 10983 bp, 4 predicted proteins | sample Law_Miss_RepC_8h_FD_188479 | JGI IMG/M metagenome (GOLD analysis project Ga0255110, IMG submission 188479) | Freshwater microbial communities from St. Lawrence River, New York, United States - Law_Miss_RepC_8h | ecosystem: Environmental > Aquatic > Freshwater > River | place: USA: New York... | reverse complement strand
GTTTGACCGCCTGTGATGAATGTGGCCAAACTCAACGAGTCACCTACTGCAATACTACCAGCTCCTCCTAGAGCGTCGTATGCAGCATCAGTAATCAAGAAGTCAGTTCTACCTGTGCTAAGAGCTTGTGTGTATGTACCACTGCTCGCGGAAGTCACTGTTACTGTTACATTATTGCCTGTGCCTGCTGTACTGCTGGCAGTGCCTGCTGAACTCATAACAACACGACTGTAGAGAGTTCCATTAATTCTAACATAGTTAGCAGTAATACTACTGATAGTTTGACTGCCTGTGAGGAATGTAGTAGCACTCAACGGGTCAGTGACTGCGCTAGTGCCAGTCGATGTAGTTAAAAAGTCTGTTCTAGCAGAACTGATCGCTGAAGAATAAGTTGTGGGCAACACAGAAGTCAATGTAACGCTGACGTTACTATCACCTACAAAAACGCCTTGGGGACTAGAACTATTGGGGAATTGCGTTAGGTTTATACGGGTGTAAGCTACGCTGTTGTAGGTAGTATAATTTCTTGTAACTGAGCTTATGCGCTGCCCACTTACAAGATAAGTGGCTGCAAACAGTTGATCGCCTGATGCACCTGTAATAACTGTTGTATTTGAAGTTAGTGCATCGTATTCCGCAGTAGTAACTAAGAAGTCATTTCTAGAGGTAGAAATTGCTCGTCGATAATTTCCAATGAATGCACCATTATCTAAGTTAACAGCAGTTAGTGTAGCTGTGACACTGCCCGGACTAAACGACACGGCTGTTACAGTTTGTGTACTTGCAGCGAACGATTTAGCCACCAAGTTGGCTGTGAATGCACCCTGTATTGTGGCATTGGTAGTTGTCAAGCTGCCACCCCATGATACAGAACCACCTGATGCAATCTGTGCAAAGCTAGGTTGTCCACCAGCGGCTTGACCGCTTAGTCCAGTCCAAGTGATCTTAGTAGGATCAGTAGGATAGTTAATAGGATTCAATACACCTTCAATAACGATACCACCAGCATTATTAGGAGTAACGCCGGCCCATGTTAGGTTAACACCATATGTACCGCTAGCACCTGTACCTGATGCAAACTCTGGGGCAGTTGAACTGAATGTTCCTGTGCTAGTAGCTTGATACCAGTTCTTAACACCTGCTGCGGTTGTACGTGTGTAATATTGTCCACTAGTAGCAGTACCGCCACTAGACCATGTGTTACCAACAAACGGATCTGCTGACGACACTGGGTCACTGGTAATGCTAATACTTGACAGTAGTAACTGCGCTCTGTTTAACAGTTCTTTTTCACCTAGGTCACCAATCTGAGCATTGCTAACACTAGGTGCTAGACGAATCAAGAATGCAGTTTTCTTTTCTACGCTAATCGCTGTATTAGTTGCAGCATAGTTAAAGATGTAGCCACGATCACTGTCAAACTGACCGTCAATCATAAACGCTGAACCCCAGTGACTAATAATAGGAGTGACTGTGTTTGAAACCAGCACAACTCCTGCCTTGGCTGCGTGTGTTGTAGCTGCCGCTGCTGTAAATGTACGTTGGCTACCTGCTGTGAATTGTGTTAGACCTGCAGCACGAGTACAACCTGTTAAGGCAGTATTTGTTCGTCCAGTAAATCGTATTAGTTCATTGTCAATATAAACAGTGCCGCTGTTCGGGAACCAGTAGGTATTTTCCAACGGAATAGTGGTCTGTGTAATGGTCATTGCTTCAGATAACTTACCAATAGCACCTTCGTTACTGACTTCATATCGAACAGGTTGGTTACCGGTACGCATATATGCTTCAGAGTTCACGTTTGAGTTACGGAATCTGTGAGCAAATACATAATTACCATCGCTGCCCCTTAGCATGAAGTCAATAAATCCTGCACCGTACCATGTATGTTGAATACCGATCATCTGCATTTTAGTGACATCAAGATTGTAACCGCTAGGACCAGTGCCGTTTAATGCATCTAGATTCCAGTCTTCTTGAGGAACTTGTAGATCAACTGTCTTCATCATCTTAGCATCGACAACATTGAAAACACCTCGAAAATCTGGAGTTACAGTTAGGATCGTATCACTAATAATGTTACTAACCACATGAGTCATACCTCGAATAACCACTCGTTCACCTGCAGCTAATTGTTCTGTAAATCTACTATTTGTACCTGTAACAGTATTTGAGTTAGAGTTAATAGCAATACTACCAGCAATCTGGAACGTACTTGATCGTCTAACCACTGCCATTCTTACACCGTCATATTGATAGAACATACCGTTTTGATCGTCAAATATGCCTGCGCGAATTGTTGCACCGTGCCAATTTTTAACAGACATTTGGCAAGGGCTACCAAGTGAGGCAATATTTGCACCTAGTGTGCGTTGCGCAATAATTGATAGCTGTCTTTCATTTGCAACGTCAGTAACTGTATATGTTCCGTTAAACCCACTGGTTATTACACCGCTAATAATAATGATGCCACCTACTTGACATCCGTGATCAGTGTCGTCAGTGACTAGCGTAATAATAGCGCCAACTGCAGTACTAGTAGCAGTTAATGATCTTATATCATAGCTAGGCGCAAATAGAGCACCAGTATTGTACGTAACACCTTTACCTGATTGATAACGAATGTATTTCTTACTCATACGTAGAGCATTTGCTCCATGGCTCGGACTGGCTGTACCTAGCTGGACTCCACCGTCAAAAGGTCTATGAACAAAGAAGCTGTCAGGACGAGCATATACAACTCCAACTAAGGTATTATCAATTGTTCCAGTCGTTCTTGCTGTGTATCTAATAGTATCTCTGTCAGGAACAGATTCTACAAAAAACGGGCCAGCTGCAAGTTGAGCTCCTGTGCCAACACTAGATATTGCAGTGGTAATTGTAGATCCAGGAACTAATCCGTGTGCAGTATTAAACGCAACCTGAATAGTGGCAATAGCACTATATGTTATACCAGTGTTCCCGCTGGCTATTTGGCTTGTAGTTACTTCGCTGGTTGTAAATGCACTATAAAAATCCTTAGAAGGAGAACTAATAGGAGTACCTGCTGTAGTTACACTTTGAATGGCTCCGCCTGAGTTTACACTAGCTACTTCAATAGATGCTGCAGTAGATACAGTAGATACAGTAAATTCTCCGTCGTATGTTGTTACAGTGGCAACATTGAATGTTGCAGTTCCTGTGCCACCTGTGATAGTTAATGTTTGTCCAGCAATAAATCCTGTACCACCGTTAGCAACAGTAATACTAGTAACTGCACCGTTACCTACTGTCTGTACATTAAAAGTAGCATTGCCGTCGCCGCCTGGGATTGTTAAAGTATTACCGACAGTATATCCACTGCCACCATTAGTAATGGTAATACCTTTAACAGCGTTAAGCTCGACAGAGTAGTCAATAACTAATCCAGTTCCAGACCCGCCGGTTGGGCTAACTGCAGACCCAGCAGTGGTATATCCAGTACCTCCTACTAGAGTATTAAAAGCACTAACTGAGCCTATAATGTTAGCAATAATATCTACAGTAGCACTTGAACCACTACCGCCTGAGACACTTACTCCGTTAGCAGTGGTATAGCCACTGCCGCCTACTAGAGTGTCGGTAGTAAGAATTGTACCTCGGGCAGCGCCACCGATAATGATTACAGTATCACTAGGAGCATAACCAACTCCCGGATTTACAATAGTAATAGATGTTATTCCGCCAGAGACGGCAACAATATTAGCAGTAAGTCCTGTGCCTGATCCGCTAGTAGAAGTTAACAACCCATTGGCAGTTGTATAACCAGTTCCTACGGGGTTCGGTGCACTGTACGTCAATACTGCCCCTATTCCTAACGGGTTAGTAATAGTAATAACTGCACCTGGCGAATATCCGGTACCTCCAGAATTTACAGCTACCGCAGTTACCACACCGCTTGATTGGGTAACATTAACAGTTAGTCCAGTACCTGCACCGCTACTAGTAGCAACTCCTGTTGCTGTAGAATAGCCAGAGCCCCCAATTAGTGTGCCATTATCTAAAGTTGATACAGTGAATGCAGGGGTAGCTCCTGTAACAGTAATAGTTGCGTTGTTTGTTGGAGTTGTTCCTCCTAACTGATTACCATTTATAGTAATAGTATCATTTTCTACATAGCCGCCGCCTGTGCTAGTTACAGTTGTTGAATAGGTGCTGCCGCTTCGGGCAACAGTAAACACTGCCGAACTACCACTACCACTTGTTGCATTTTGCGTTAAACTTGTATAGTTCTCTGAACTTCCTAAAATAGTACTTGTTAACGACCCACCTAGACTAATAGTATTTCCTACAATATTAGTAACAGCTACACCTACGCCGTCACCTCGATCAAATAACATACCCGGACTAATGCCCGTAGTACTATTAACAACAATGTCAGTATCCCCAATACTAGCAGGATTAGCAAGCGTAGTAGATGCGGATACTCCGCCATTACCTACAACACTGGTTACTTGTGTACCTGTAGAAATTCCAGTTCCGGACAACGGAGCTCCAATTGGCGGAATTGTTCCAGTAAATCCAATAAAGTCTCTACCTAAAGGAGTAATTAATGCAGTGGTAACAGTTCCGCTACTACCGCTAGAAAATACGCTAAATGCAGGAGTTCCAATTGCTGACCCTGTATAGAACCCGCCTTTTCTTAGCTGTGTAGCTGATGTAGCTAGAACTTGGCCGTTTGTGCCAACTTTAGATTTTGCATAAAAACTTAAAGTAGTCGCCGATCCTACAGCAGCTATTAGGAACGTACCTTCTGCTCTACTGAATCCGCTAACGGCATTGTTTAATGCTTTAATTGTAATAGGGTCGCCTACTAGTAGACTATGAGCACTTACTGTAGTAACAGTAATTAAACTGGCTCCAATGTTACCAGTCCCGGAACTTCCGTCTGTAACTACATTAGATACTGGAATATCTGATCCCGGAATTTCGTAGATACTGGGATAGTTACGCATCTGTGCAATAGCCTGCCACTTAGTTGGTTGTAATCCGTATTCAAAGTCAGCGTCAAGCATTGACTGCGGAATACCAATTTTCATACGTTCCATTGCATCAGTGGCAATCGGATTTAGTCTTACCTGTTGGTCTTTGCCTTCAACAAATATTTGAATGTTGTCAGTAACCATCATATCACTAGTATCAACACTAAACGTTAATTTTGTGATTTTATCAACACCGTAAATTGCACCGCCAAAGTCTGCATCATATTCTTCGCTGTATGTAACTTCGGCTCCTAGTGTAGAGTCTGCAAAGTTAAACATAATTTGATTTCTTGAGGCGTTAGTAATTAATAAGAAATCTTTTAATTTAAAAAATCCTGGAACTTTAATATATGCTGTATTAGAAATTTCAGTAGGGAGGAAATCTATTCCATCACTAATTACATCGAGAATAGTATTGCTTAATTCTTTAATTCGAGTGTTTGCAAATACCTCTGGTACATTAGCATTATCTGTTACTTGGTTAACTAAAATTTGTCTAGAACTAAATCCTACATTATCCCAAATATAATTTTCAATTAGATCTCGAATAAAGGTATGTACTGATATTTCAGGTTCTCTATCACCGTCGACTTGAGCAACACCGTTTTCCCAATATTTGCTGGCATTAAAGTTAGTCTGTCGATTACCGCCATTTTTAAGATCGCTAATATATCCTTCTAAAATATAACTTATGTCTCGTCGACATTTTTCTGCGTTGTATGTATAGAATACAAACGGTGATATATTGTTATCAATATTATATTGTATAAATGCCAGTGCTTCCTCTTGAATATATTTTTTATTTCTATTAAGTAATGATACTGCATTTGGTAATAGGCCGCCATTTTGTCTGTCTGGCGCAACTGGTGCGGGCAATGTACTAAGACCGGTGTCGATCACATCAATGATGATGTCAGCCAATGCAACAAATTCAGAATATGCGCCTGCTTCTGCGGCAGCGCCTAACAGAACCTGCGATTCACCTACAAGATTTAACACAGACGAATCAGCATCGTTGTTTAGAATAAAATCATTAATTAGTGTCTTAATTGTAGTTTGTACATCGACTTCAACATCACCCGATACTACCTGTAACACACCGCCGATATAATATCGCGAGGCGTTAGCATAGGTTAAAGAATTTCCGCCATATGTAAGATCGTAGATATAACCATCTAGTACATACCCTATGTCCCTTTTACATTTTAATTCTCTCGTAGCATCATAAACGTACCCGTACCAAATACTGCCGATAGTGCCACCGTTGGCGTCTATTTGATTTTTAATGTACTGGTTAGCTTCTTCTATTACAAAAGTTTTATTAGCAGTAATTAACGCTACTGCATTGGGAAATTCGTCATAAGCAGGCGGTATTACCCCTGGATAAAACTTATAATTGCTCAGCTGCTTCTTTGCCATTTAACTCTGTCCTTGTTTTTAACTTAATGCTACTGCCATTGCTGCTGATCGTGCGTCGACATATTGTTTGTTGGTTGCATGGGTAGTAGCAGACGGTGCCTGTGCTACTACCACATTAGCGTTGGCTGTGATATTATTGGTTACTGTTAAACTGTTTAGTGTGCCCACGCTGGTAAGACTAGATGACGTTACCGTTGAATTTATAGTAGAACCAGTTAACGCTTCTGCTGATGCTGTTGCCGGTATGGTAATATTTGCGCTGCCATTAAAACTTACACCATTTATCAATCTTGCGGTTCGTAGTGTTGTTGCAGTTGTAGCATTTCCAACAACTGCGCCAGTATGTGTACCTGCGGTATTACCAGTAACATTACCAGTAACATTACCAGTAACATTACCAACTAATGTGCCTGTAATAGTTCCAGAAGCCGTAATGTTGTTGAAACTAGGAGATACAATCGGTTGTACTTCCCACGATATTCCGTTCCACAGCCATGTATCGGCACCCACAGCTAGGGTGTCATTTACTGCTGGACTGCTTGGAAAATTTATTGCCATATTATTATCCTATATACCATATTTAGTTATATTGCCGTGTTGTATCAACTGTTTTCATATTAGAATGTTATCACAGTAGGAGTACCTGTACCTGCTGCATTAGTTAACGCAATATCAGATAATGTTAATGAACTGGTTGCTCCGCTTAGTGATCCAATATTGTCAGCTAATGTACTTGTTGCAGGTGTAAGTGTACTTGCGGCATAGGTATAGGTGAATCCACCCAGTGAATATGTTCCAGTTAACGTACCGTCGCTAGGAAACTTGGTTAATAATGCAACAGCAACACCACTAACATATGTAACTCCAATATTGTACATACTGCCGGAGGAATCTAGTGCTATACCGTAAGATTGATCGCTGGCAGTAGTGGACAACTTTCTTTGCCATTGTAGCGTACCAGCTGAATCATATTTAGCAGTAAAAATATCATAATTTGCACCGCCGCTGCCACTGATATCTCCGTAGGCAGTAACATAAACATTATTAGATGAATCTACTGCTGCCCCAACGGCAAATATTGTTGCACTTCCAGTCAAACTTCTTTGCCATTCAATGGCACCACTAGAATTATACTTAGCTACAAGAATTCCTATACCATTTATCAATCCAGTAACATAGATATTGTTGGCGGAATCAACCACTACACCGTAACCAGCGTCACTTCCTCCAGTATTATTTCCTAATGTTCTTTGCCATTGTAGTGTACCGGTAGTATTATATTTGGCAAGCACAAGATCGTATGTGCTATTGTTGTCAGAAAATCCAGTAACATACACATTGCTGGCAGAATCTAGTGCTATACCAATTCCAAAATCACTGCTGGTGCCGGAGAATCCGGTGCCGCTCAAACTGCGTTGCCATGACATATTACCAGAACTGTCTAATTTAAATGTTAAAAAATCAAAATTGCCACCACCTGCACCTGCATTTGAATAGGCAGTAACATATACGTTGCTGGCAGAATCTACTGCTATACTGGTACCATATTCATTTTTAGTACCGACACCTGCTAATTGTTTTTGCCATTGAATTGTACCACTAGTATTGTACTTAGCTATAATAACATTATTAGCTTGTCCAGCAACATCAGCATAACCAGTAATATATACATTTTCAGATGGGTCTATTGCTATTGCCCAACCCTCTTCTGCATTTGATACTGTACCCAACGATCTTTGCCATTGTAGTGTACCAGAACTGTTGTACTTGGCTATCAGCATGAAAGTAGATATATTGCCCACTATATAAATATTACCCGATGGTGCAACTGCTACACCTCTACCGTTTGACAATGATAAATTTGCTATAAAATACGCGGAGGGTGATCTAATACCTATGTTATTAAATGGACGCGAACTAAGTGCAGATAATCGTGGCATGTGATTATCCGTATGAAGTTAATGATCCTAGCACAGTCCAAGCTGGTCCAGCTGCTGATCGAATCAGCGTAAAACTTACAATTTCTTTTTTATTTGCACCACCAGCTGGTGCTGCCCCACCTTGCCAGTTTAAAGTTTGACCAACACCGTCAATAAGCACATCAGTTGGAATATAAGGTGTAGCACCTTGTAGTAATATTAATGATAAAACTATAGTACGGTTAACAGTAGTAGGCACATTTGTAAAGTTGGCGGTAAAGTTTGATGCTATGCTGGCATGAGACCAAATTGCCCCAGTTGAAAAATCATGTACTACTGTGCCAGTTGCCCCTGTTTTAGCAGCATACACTTCTGTACTTTGCTGAGATGTCATTAACTCGGTAAATGTTGGTGTTATTGCAATTCTAGCAATGGTTCCGCCAATTGTTTGTTGGGTAGCAGTAACGCTAGCTCCTTCAAAATTTAAAGCTGTGTATGTTCCCGATAATGGTACATCTTCTTCGTATATTACTAGACCACCACTACCTGAAACTGTAATAACACCGACCATGCCAGCATGATTACCGCAAATGTATTGATAATTACCAGCTACACTTGCCGGAATTTGCCAGTATAATGTTCCTGTAACTTTACCCTGAGCATTTGATCCTGTAGACACTGTTCCGTCAACCGCCACATGAATCAGTCCAGTGTTGTAATTCGACCCACCGCTTGTTCGTATTAAGAATGGGTGTCCGGTGACATTTAAATTAAATGCAATAGTTGTTCCAGTGATTGCAGTTATTGTTGGATTATTTCCACTATACTGATTGTTAAACAAATATGCAGTGTTTCCATTATTTGTAACGTCTAATGCTGTAGTAGCAGGATATGCAAACTGATGGAAAAGTCTATTAGAGTAGTTTACAAAATTGTTATCATTGTATATTAAAATTTGCCCAGAAGCTGCACTAATTATTTCAACATCATCAAGCTCGTCTAACCTAGTAACTCCGCCAGAAACTGTAATAGTCCCTCCGAGGCTGACTGAAGTACCATTAATAGTAATGCTGCTGTTAGTTAGAGATGAGTTAGGAATATTTGCTACATCAGCATTTAATGCATTACTGCCGTCTATATAGGTAAATGTAATACCGGTATGTGAACCATTTGAAAATAAAGTTGCAGCACCGTCCTGTGCTTGTTCGAGAGTTATGCCCCCGCCGCCTCCCCCTACTACAGCATTTATTGTGTATGTACCAGAATTGTTGGTGATTGTTACATTGTCTCCTGCTAAAATATTTGTAACGCCGCTATTGCCGCTACCTATTGCAGTTCCATTAATTGTTGATCCAGCTGGTAAATTAACGGCAGTGCCCGTAGCAGTTATAGTTGCTTCGCCTAATTTAATACTAGATCCGCTTAAATACAAATCTCTCCAACGGTAAGTAGCACTGCCTAAATCATAGGTAACATTAGATGTGGGCAATAGACTCTCACTGAGATTTAATTTAGCCGGAGTAATTAAAGCGTTTGGAATTTGTTCGAGTGTAATCTGTCCGGTTAGTTGACTAAAACTAGAAGCGCCACCTCCGTCACCTCCGCCGACACTGGGAGTCATAGGCTGGATCCACTGCAGACTATTCCCATCATCGTAATAGATATACAATTTACCTGTGCTGGTGTTCAACCAAAGAGTTCCGGTCTGTACAGGTGCTTCCGGAGGACTATCCCCTAAAACAGCGCCACCTAATGCTACTGTGCCGCCGCCTGCTCCAATAATTTTACTAGCATCTATACTAACAATCCAACTAGGATTTACATATGCACCTGTAGTAACTACGGCATTTGATGCCGATAATTTTTCATCAAATGCTTCAGTGGGAATATTTTCTAAATCAGTTCTTGCTAATTCAAAACCACCCGGAGTTTCACCGTCGTAACATCGTAGACTGTTAGATGTTTTATCAAAGAAAATTTCACCAGCGATACCTCTTTTCCGATCTAAATATGCATCGTCGCGAGGCCTAATTCTAAGATTATTATCTTGTTTCATACATGTATTTATTGGTTTAACAAATCAAATATAAGTAATTTTAGGTAAATAATTTATAGGAACACAATAATGACAGATCGTTATCTATTACCAAAAGCTCGCAACACAATTACAAAACAGACTGTAAAAACTCAAGACCTTACAGGTGCTCGTTTTACACTAGCACAACGATCTATAGCCATGGAAGTAGCAGAGCAAATAGCTGTTAAAATGACCCGACGTACCGGCGATGCTTGGGTTGGCTTTGTTGAAGAATACACCCCTACCTATCGTCGAAGTTAATTACTGATATTCGTAATTAATAGTTTCGAGATTTTCTTGTAGAGTAAATGCACCGTTTTTGTGATGAAATACACGGGCCATTTCTGTTTTAGGGCTTAATGTTACCCAACGCTTTATAGACTGTTTATTTTCTTTAATATACAGTTGAGCTTCTCTAATCAATTTACGACCAGCTCCTGGTGTGTAACTCCAAATAGTGTAAAATGCCGCAACGTTTTCACCCGTTGTACCTAACTCACTTTCAGTTGTAGGAACTGCATCAAGATAGGCAACACAAGTTACTGCCGCTGGAACATTATCATTTAAC
>Ga0255110_1000455_pt1 | contig 11174 bp, 15 predicted proteins | sample Law_Miss_RepC_8h_FD_188479 | JGI IMG/M metagenome (GOLD analysis project Ga0255110, IMG submission 188479) | Freshwater microbial communities from St. Lawrence River, New York, United States - Law_Miss_RepC_8h | ecosystem: Environmental > Aquatic > Freshwater > River | place: USA: New York... | reverse complement strand
ATTTTCTTTTCTGGTTCTTTTTGTGCTATTTTCTGGTTAAAGAAAAGAGGATTGATGCCAGGATTAACATTCTCTAACGAGTTGATTTCAAGAGATGAAGGTCTTCATTGTATGTTTGCTTGTCTTCTACACACCAAACATGTTCAAAATAAAGTCACTGAGGAAAGAATTAAAGAGATTATTTGTGAAGCTGTGGAGATTGAAAAAGAATTTATTACAGATTCTCTTCCAGTTGCTCTTATCGGAATGAATGCAAACCTTATGCAACAATACATTGAGTATGTTGCTGACTTTTGGTTAACTGAATTAGGTTGTCCAAAGGTCTTCGGTGTAGAAAATCCATTTGATTTTATGGAAATGCTATCTTTACAAAACAAGTCTAACTTTTTTGAAAAGAGAGTTTCTGAATATCAAAAGGCATCTGACAAAGCTATCGACTTTGATAACTTAGATGATGATTTCTAATCGTTTTTTTTCTTTTTTTGTTTAAACCCACTTTAATAAGTGGGTTTTTTTATTTAATATATAATTAAAAAATAATATTTATATGAGATATCTTAGAATATTTGAAAATTTAGAAGAAGGTGTTTACCAAGAAATCCAATCAATGATTGATAATAATCAATTCTTAAAAGGAAAAGTAAAAGCTGATAATTCAACAGTATTTGAAGCTGGTGACTTTATTTTACTTTTAGGTGACTTAAGTCATATTACAGACGCGCACGTTGAAGAAACTATTCCTGGTTCTAAATTCAATAAAGGTGTTGATTTAAAAAAAGCTATTATAAATTTAGTTTCAAATAATAAACCAACTGAAATGACAAAAGGTTTTGGACCAAGTGAAACTAAAGTTACAAATCCGGATGAAGCTGAAAAAGTTAAGTGGCTAGGATTAGATAGCAAAACAGATGTTGGTGTGGAAAATGTACAACAATCAGATGCTAATAGCGAAGAGTTTAAATCTATAAATGTTTATACTTATAAAGATTCTCGTGGTAATGAGTTTAATATAAAAGTAAAACAGGGAGAAGGTGAAAAAACCACATTCTTAAGTTTTATTGGTGCCAAATTAGGAAAAATTGGAGATAAGATTGTTCTTTCAGTAATGACTGCTTTTCCAGGTAAGAATGGAGTTTCTATTGCAAACAGAAATGAATTTATCAAAAATGGTCTTTATTTTACCACAACCTCTAAAGAAGTGATTGAAATGTCTAAAGGAGCGGTTGTAGAATCTAAAACATTAAAATATTTAAAAACTTTTGAATCGTTTTCAATAAATGAAAATTTGGAAATCATAGATCATGATGACCAACTTGAAGAGGATGAAAAAAATAGAATTAAGCAAACATTTCCTTATGGATCTATTGACTCGGAAAATTATGAATTATTTGGAATGAGTTCTGAAGAGGAATTCAATCAATCGGTAGAGTATGGAGAAATTGATACAATGAGAATACAATCAGCTATCACTTCTGCAATTGAAGATATGTTTCCAAATTATGAAGTGATTTGTTCTGTTTATCACGGAGATGAAAAGTTGAGTGTAAGTATCACAAGAGAAGATACAGACTCACCAGCACAATTTAACTTAAATATTGAAATATAAAAGATGAGATTATTAAGATTTGAAGAATTTGAGGTAAATGAATCACTTCCTCGTCAACATACTGTAGATCAGTGGAATAAACTTAGAAAAATGACTAAGGGTGTTGATATTGGAGACAGAATATCTGACTTAAATAAACAAGGAGCCAATATTCAATACTATCAAAATGCTGTTGATACAGGAATTGAATCTTATGAAGATTTTGAAAAACACAATAAAAAGTTTATACCAGGATGGAACGTCAAAGGTCTATTAGGTCCATTTCCAGCGGAAAGTAAAAAGAAGAAATAATTATGAAATACTTAAAAAGATTTAATGAATCCGTTGATGAAAGATTATCATTTGATGACCTATGTAATTTTTCTAAAGAGATTGATGGATTTAAAGGTGATGAATTTGGATTCGAAGTACCTTATGAATATGGAACTATGACAATTAACAAAGTATCTGATTATAAAAGTGATGTAACTTGGTGGTCAGGAGGTGATTCTCAAGATACTGATGTTTATGATAATACATTAATATTGAATATGTTGAGAAAACTTTAATAAAAATCAAATAATATGAAATACTTAAAAACATTTGAATCACATAGTGATATAGCTGAAGATATAGCTAAAGACTTACTTCCTAAATTACAAAAAATCAAAGATGAGAAAGGAATCTTTACCGTTGGTATGTTTGATAACTATATGGAAGAAAGAAATGCTGATATGAAATTAACAGATGAGATTATGTCACATCTAGTTAATATGGGATTTGACTTTGATACTAATGAAGATGATAGTGATGATGATGATTTTGTTGATTTTGAACTTAAAGATAAATTCTATTAATTTTTAATATCTGTCAGTATTTTCTTATACTCGGATATTAACTTCTCGAAAAGAGGCTCATCAAAACTTTTTATCAGATTTAAAAGTTTACCAATTCCAGATTCAGATGGTGTTAATTTTTTATTTTTAATCTGAGCCATTTTACTTTTGATTTCTTTTTCCAATCTGATTAAGTCTTTTTCTTTTGCCATATTCTTATTTATTTTTACAAAGATAATAATCCTTTTTAAAATGACAAATTAATATATACAATTATGAAAAGACTAAGAAGATTTAATGAGAGTAAAACTGATATAGATTATGATTATATCTATCAGTGCTTCGCTGAATTATTAGATGATAATAAGGCGGAAATTAGACAATTTGAAAATGATCATCAAAAGTATATTACTATAAATTTAAAAATCAATCAATCTAATAGCTCGTATTTCCGTAGAACTGAAGAAATTGAAAAATCTAAAATATTTGACTATATAAACGGTGTTAAATCCAATAGTGAATTGCTACAAGAGGTTGAAGTTGCTTTAAATAGATTATCAGAAGAATATCCAACTTATAAACTTAACTTTGATGTATCTGCTTATTCTATTAATATAAATATCTTTGCAGGTGAAGAGAAAGAAGAACAATATCCGTTTTAATGAGAATTAAAAACTACATACAATTTAATGAGTCAGTAAATTTAGATTATTCTATTTTTGACTTCTATGATTATCTTAGAAATAATCATTTTTCTAATTCTGATATATCACAATTAGAAAGGTGGACTGATCATTTTGTAGGTGATGGTTGGTGGAATAAAATAAAATCTCATGTTGATAGAATGTTTGAAATATTTTCAGAAGTTGATTTAAATCATATCAATAGTGCAATGATAGAAATCTATGACACTCTGCCTGATGAAAAAGAAAAGAATATTTATTGTGCCGTTATTTATGGAGATTATGATAGAGTAAATGACAGCAACGATCTTAAGTATAATGGAACTATGCCTATTTTTGAATCAGATGATATGAAAAGAAAAAGTTATATTTTACATAATATAATTTTTGAGATTGTTAAACCAACGGTATCTTATTCAAGATTAAGAGATCCTGAAGTTAGCTTTAGAATGACACCAGAGGCTGAATTTGTTACAGATAAAAAGTGGCAATGTCAAAATTTTGACTTTTCAGAGTTTTCAGAGCTTAAAGAATATGAGATGAAAAGTCTTAAATTTTATTCTCCAGAAAATGTGCTTAGTATGTATCAACCAGGTATTGTAATCGATATTGGTGGTTGGTCATCAACTGATTCTCACAGAACAGGTAAGTTGAGTTTATTAGACTTAGAAAAGGAATTAGATGAAAGAATAGATTTAATTACAGCAGAATTAGATTATGAAGAAGTTCTTTGGCCATTTTCAAGAAAAGAAAGATACTTTGATACATCAAGTCCAATATATGATTACACCTTAAAAATATTATTGAAGATGTGATGAAGTATTTAAAATCATATACTCTCTATGAGAGAGTCTTAAAAGAGACTAAAATATTTGAATCAGTTGGTAATGATTTACCAGATATTCTACTTGAGATTAATGATGAATCTCTTTGGAAGGCTGATTGTTGGTTTGAAACTCACCGACCTGATTCAAAAGATGGGAAATGGATTGTTATTATTCAAACTGTAGATGAAGATGAAGAGTATGAATTAGAAGGACAAACTCCACTACCAATAGTAATTGAATCTATTGAAAGAGCAATTGATTTTATGAATGGTGAAGGATTTACTAATTATGGAATCACATTTGAAATAGAAGAAGATGACCAATATGAAGAAATAAATTTAGAAGATGTTTCTGATTTAGATGTTTGGCCCAATAACTTTATAAGAATAGAATTTTGGAAATGAGATACTTAGATACATACAAATTATTTGAAACAAAAAAACAAGAGGAAGTAAAACTACCTAATATTTCCAATCTCAAAATTGTTGAATTAAAAACAATTGAAGGTAAGAATAAGTGGCATAATACCAAAGATAAGTTAATTCATATGATTTTAGATTTAGGAAAATGGGAAGAATTTCCATCAAATGAGATTCCAAATTTTTATGAAAATATAAAAAAATACATACCTTCGATGAATGAACATAGATGCTCAGTAGGAAGAAAAGGTGGTTTTTTTAAAAGAGTTAAAAAAGGAACTTGGCTTGGTCATATTGTAGAACACATTGCTTTAGAATTACAAACATTAGCTGGACATAGCACTGGTTTTGGAAGAACTAGAGGAACAGGAAAGAAAGGTGAGTATAATGTAATATTCAATTATGAAGAAAAATCTGTTGGTTTGTTAGCAGCTAAAGAAGCTGTAAAAGTCATAAAGTCAATAATAAAGTGTGAGAATCCAGAAATAAAAGAAGTGGTCAATAAGTTAAAAGAGAAGATAAACAAATGAAATATTTAAAAACATATAAATTATTTGAATCATTAAATAATATTAATTTTCCAACTGAAGAAGAGGTAAAAGAATTCTTTATTGAATTATACGATGATGAAATTTTATTTCAACCACTTAAAAATTTCACATACGGTTATTCCTTTTTTCCACACGAACCAATTACCGGTGAATTAAAATATCAATTTTTTTATGCTATCGAAAATCACACAGATTGGGAAAGTTTGACACCAGATATATTACACGGTGATAGTTGGTCAGATTTATTTTTAGATGTAAATGATAAAAGAAACCATTATATGACAGAAAAATGGATTGATGGAATTTTCATTAGTAAAAAAGATGTAAATGAAAGTAATAAATTAATTTTGGAAAATATAGAGAATGGTAAAATTAGAGCCTACCCTGTAATTAAATTTAACTTAGGATTTTTTGAAAGTAAAAATAAAAAATTAGTTTTTGAGTCATTAGAAAGATTATATGATGCTACTGATTTTAGACCAATTAGTGAGGTTTGGGAAGAAAACCAAATAAATAATATGGGAAATCTGATAGATGTAATTGGAATGGATTTAACTTTTTATAATGTAGATGATGAGACTTATCAGAATTTGACTAAAGTATTTTCAAGCGACTCATTTCACCACACAACTCAAGAGAAAGAATTAGTAAAACATTTTATGAAGTAAGAATATAATATTAAACACTTCAAAAATAATTATGGATTTAGAAACTCAATCATATAGAATATATTAAAATATTAAAGGTTAAGCTTGGATCCACTACTTCAATTATTAAAAAAAAAGAAGCTAATATATAAAAAATAATTAAACTTAACTAATAATTATTAATATAATTAGTATCAGTTTAAAAACTGAATAACAAAAAATAAAAAGCAATTATGGCAAATGAATTTGATGATTTATTTAATGGAGGATTAGACAGCAAAATGGACTTCTTAAATGAGCAAAAAACAACAACAAACAACGACGGTATTTACCGAGTTGACCTTAGCAAATGTAAGGACAAAAAGAAAGGATGGAGATCAGTAGTAAGATTTCTTCCTAATTTAACCAAAGATGGTAAAGTTGGTCAATCCGCGATCGATAAGATTACACATTACGTGGATATTAAGCAACCAAGAGAATTAGCAGGTTGGTTTGATTCACCAAAGAATTTCAATGAGAAATGTTCTTTGACTGATTTATACTACACAATGCAAAATTCTAAAAACGCTATCCTTATGGAGAAATCAAAACAATTGAAGTATTCTAAAAAATACTATTCTTATGTTTTAGTTCTTGAGGATGAGCAACAACCAGAAAGTGTTGGTAAAATTATGATTTTCCAATATGGTAAAACAATTAAGGATAAAATTCAAGCTGAGAAAAACGGAGAAATCTCTGGTGTTCCTTGTAACGTATTTGATTTAGCAGCTGGAAAAGATTTCGTTCTTGTAGTTAAAGAAATTCAAACTGGTGATGAAACTTACCCTGATTACAAAATGAGTATGTTCAAACCAGAAACTACTTCTCTTCCAATTTACTTTAAAGAGAAAGGAGCTTTCAAAAACGCACCTCTTAACGAAGGTAAAATTGAAGCATCTGTTCAAGGTAAAATCAGAGAATTCTTATTAGAAAGAGATCATGATTTAGAAGAGTATTCACCTAAGAAATTGAGTGAAGAGCAACAAGCTAAAATCACAGAAATTACAAATTTCTTAACTGGTAAAGCTTCTTCTTCTTACTCAAATGGTAAAACTGAATCAAAACCATCTTCAGGTGACTTTGATTTTGAAGACACTTTCTCATCAACTACATCATCAGTTACTGATGAAGAAGAAGATGATTTCTTCGCTGATATGTAATCAATATCACATTAATTTAAAAATCCCACTTTTTTGTGGGATTTTTTGTTTTATATAAAACTTATAATATTATTATTAATATAAAAAGAAAATAAAGTTATATATACTTCAAAAAATTGATTCTCTTTTATGAGCTTAGACAATAAAAAATTTAGAAATAATAAAACTGGTGAAGTAGTAAAAGTAATCAGTACATTTGAAAATATCGCAATTCTGGAAAATAAACAACGAACAACTGTTGGTGAATTATTGAATCCTTCGGCTTTTACAGAAGAAATCGATCCGAGTAGTTTTTTTTCAAATCAATCGGCTTATAATACTTTAGCTGAAAAAATAAAAACTATCCCAACGCATATGATTAAAGATGATGAATCAAGTTCAACTATAAATGTAAGTCCAACTTATAATTCTGATATGCAATTCTCTCCTAATGTAAATGAAAGTGCGGTTGTTATGACAACTGAAGAAGACGAAAGAGCCGAATTAGCTAGAAAATATGGAGTTACCGAAGATACAACACAAAGTTTGCAAAAACAAAATGAGGCTTTTGCAAAAATATTAGGTGATGAATCAGAAAATGAATTACCTCAAGTGTTTAACCAACCAATAAATAATCCTATTCAAAGAGTTGAAGTGCAAAGAGAAGAAGTGCAAAGAGAAGAAGTTGAACCACAACCGATGAGAAGAGAAGTTGTTCAACAAGTTGAAGATCCAATTATCACAATGTTCAAAAGAACAAAAAGGAATGTTGATTTTAAAATATCAATAGATATTTCTGATAAAATTCCAAGATTAGACTTTATTGAAATGATGGAGGATTCTTATGAAATTTCAATGATTGACTTTTTGGCTGATGAGTTTACTAACAAAATTTTACAAAATCCTTCTTTAATTAGAGAGTCTGTGAAAAATAGAATTAAACAATTAGTTTTTGGTGGTGAAGTTGTTAAAACAGAAACAAAAGTAAATGACCAAATAACAGATTCAGTTACTCAAGTAAATACAACACATATGCCGGGTCATAGAAACCCGCCTCCACCACCAGCTGATAGAATATTGAAAGAAGGTGAATTACCAACTAAACCAAAAACTACTAGAAAACCTAGAGCAAAAAAAGAATCACTTGAAAAATGATAGATGAGAATTTTATCAAAGCAGCTATAAAGATTAGAAGAGAATATCTTAAACTAACAAACAACCTAAACTTTTATAAAAGAAAAGCTGAAGACGTAATTTCAAATTTAGAAGACATTGTTAATAAAATTGAAAAAATTCAAGAAGAAACTGAAAATCAGCAGGTAACAAATAATGATGCTATTGTTCTTCAGTTGACAAAACTTTTAACAGACATAGAATCAGAAGGCAGATCTGTCGAATCACTAATAGATCCACTCAATAAAGAAATTGAAAAATTAGGCCTGGAAGAACAAGAACTCTGGAGAAATATTAAAAACAAATATCCAAATCTATCGGATGAAGAGATTGTAGAATATGTAAGACAAAGACTTTTACAAGAGAACCTTTCTTAATAGAAAGGTTTATTTTTTTATATATACTAAAAATAATTCTCTAAATGGCAAAGCTATCAAAGTTTGTTAAAGTAGATAAAAACATTCTTTTAGAATACATCTATGATGATAATAATAATATTGGTGAATCTTATGAAGTTTTAGTCAATTCAAAAGATAGAAAACAATCCTATTTAGCTACATCCACATCTGGAACAAATAATACTCAAAACAATTCACTTTTTGTCTTAGATAAAGTTTCCAATAAATATGGTAAAATTAATACTTCACAATATAGTTTTTTACAACTAAGAAGTTATTCATCTTCAACTCCTATAAGACATGATAAATTAGTAGTTCATTTACCGATAAACTGGACGTTTGGAGAATATTTAGGATTTTATGTAAAGATATCTGCTTACGATGTGTTAAATCAAACTAGTTATGATTTGAGTAATTTTTACTTTGATATGACTGATGCAGCACAGGGTTATATAATGAACTTTACATCTCCTCCACTTTTATTTGCTGAGAAACTATGGGGTAAAAATATCACTATTGAATTTCCATCAGTATCAGCAATAGCATCACAAAGAGTTAATAACAGACCAAAAGAAAGCAGTTTAAATGCTAACTTAACAAATGGTTCTGGATTTAGCCTAAACACTCCAGTTTTTATAGATTTTCATTTTATAAACAATATTCAAACAATTAATGCTGTTACAAGTTATCTTTTGAATCCAAAAGTTTCAGTAAGTGTTCCACAAGCCCCTGAGTTTGAAAACTTAGGTCTTAAGATTGAGCATTCATCAAACGGTGATTTCTTTGAAATTTATGGGACTTATAATGGAACAATCAGTGGATTTAAACAATTTGTAGATGATTCATTTAATGCCGGAAGTAGATACTATGTTCAGTATAGCATAACAACATTTGAACAAAACGTAAGAGGTAAAACAATCACGGCTGAGGTAATAGATAACTTTAACGAAACAATAGAGTTTAGACCCATTATAAAAGGCTCAACAACAACTGCAATAATTGATGTGGAAATGAGACTGATTGACGCTGTAAGTGAAAGCACAATTATGAGAAGAGCTTCTTATGGTATGTTACAAGATGAAGTGTCAAGATACTCTTTAAATTTAATTAAGATAAATTTGAAAAATGCCAACAAACCAAAGGTATATAATACGAAACTTAATAGACCAGTTGAAACTAAAGGCATAGAAGATAGGATTAGAAATATTCAAAATAAAAATAAAGGTCTTCCACCTGTTCAAAATCAGTTACCAGATACAGGTATTTCATCAACACAATTCGATCCAAGATTAACCGGATTAGTTTCAAGTGGTGTAAAAGACTATGTAAGCAGTGGAGCGGGTTTAAATGCAAATGATACTGATATGAAAAAAATAATAGAAAAAATAACAAACGAGATTATGAGAAATCTATCAGGTGGAGCAAATCCTATTGGTAACTCTATATCTCCTCCAAGTGAAATTCAGTATCAATTCTATGATAAAAAGAACGTTGTTGCTCAATCAACTGGTAACGCAGAGTATGATGCACAAGGACAATGTTTTATATTGATTGATATGACTTCGGATACAATTTCTCCAATAAAATTCTCTATAGCTCAAAAAATAAATAATGGAGTTCCTGAACCACAAAATCTATCATTATTTAACAGCATAATGTTAGTTTTTGGTGACATGGTTGATTCTGAAAAAATATTACACAAAAATTTAAACACAAGTTCTTCTTTAAACACTGGAGAAGTTTATTTTCCAATATCTAAATCTAATAAACCAAATATAAGAAGGTTTTATGAAAGTGGAAGTAGAAACTTTTCAATAGTCGGTGTTTCAAATGGTGAAGAATTTCAAATTTATAATGGAGTTTATGAGTTATCAGATTCAAAAACAATGCAAGCACAAAATGAAGCAATTATAAAAGCTAAATTAGCTAAGGCAGCAGAGGCGGCACTAAATACAACAACACCACAACCACAAACAATACCAGATCCATCAGTTAATGCAACATCAACTACAAACACCAGTAATACAGATACTGGAAATGCTCCTACTCCAAAAGGAGGAGGCACTGTTGGTGGAAACACTGTTACTGTAAACACTGTTGGTGGTGGATTAGCCGGATAAAAATATTATAAAAAATGAGATTAAGTAGTCAAGCCAGTCAGTTTATCTTTAACTTACCATCAGATTTTCTTCCACCAGAGACAATAGATTCTTATGGTCCAATTTTAGAAAAAAACTGGATTCAGTATGAAGATGTAATCAATTAAATCGGTGAACTTTCCAGGTATTGGATTTGAAATGCCAAAACAAATAACAATGAGAGGTAAGGAAAGACAATTTAAACCAGCTAAAAACATCCAAGATATTACAACAACTCACGATTTGACTGTAACTTTCAGAAGTGTTGACTCGGATTTAAATTACTGGTTAATGTTTGATATCATCAGTAAACACTATTTAGATGTGGATAACTCTTTTGTCAATCCATTCACAATTACTTGTGTTGATATACACAGAGATGCAATATATGTAATTAGATTTTATGAAATAATATTGAAGGCGATGTCCGAGAATACATTTAATTACTCTTTACAAAAAGTTTCATCAAAAGATTTTACAATAACTTTTCACTTCAACTTTTACGATATTCAGTTTCTTCTTAATCAGAGTAAAGTTCTTGAACTCGGAGATCTACCATCAATTATTCAGAGGATTTAATTGATAAATTAAATTATTATTTTTTATAAGCTTTTATTGAATTTATTTTACCTTCTTTATTAAAAGAAATAATATCAATCACATCTAAATTTTCAATTTCGTTTACTAATATTGATATATCAACAGCGTATGAATTGTTATTTTTATAAAATTTATTAGG
>Ga0255110_1000449_pt1 | contig 11332 bp, 9 predicted proteins | sample Law_Miss_RepC_8h_FD_188479 | JGI IMG/M metagenome (GOLD analysis project Ga0255110, IMG submission 188479) | Freshwater microbial communities from St. Lawrence River, New York, United States - Law_Miss_RepC_8h | ecosystem: Environmental > Aquatic > Freshwater > River | place: USA: New York... | reverse complement strand
GAACAGGGGCAATGCTTGGCTTTTGAGCCGCCCCATTTTCAAGCGAATGTTAGCAACAAGCCTCACAGCGCCACAGTGGGCGGCATGGTGGCCGCAGGCTTAAGCGGCCCTGCCAGAGCCAGTGCAGGCGCGGTTCGAGATTTTGTCTTGGGCCTCAGGTTTATCAATGGTCGCGGCGAACACCTCACCTTTGGCGGCCAGGTCATGAAAAACGTGGCCGGCTATGACGTCAGCCGATTGCTGGCCGGCAGTTGGGGCACGCTGGGTCTGATCACTGAAGTGTCACTCAAGGTTTTGCCGAGGGCCCCAGCTGAAGCTTATCTGATGTGCGCACTGCCGCAAGCGCAAGCCTTGAATTTATTGCACCAATGGGGAGGCCAGCCCTTGCCATTGAATGCCAGTTGCTGGGTCAAAGACAACACCCAAGCTGGCGCGCCTGAGATGTTGTTTGTTCGCTTGCGGGGCGCGCTGGCTGCAGTGCAAGCGGCCAAGCAGCGCATGGCACAAGATGTGGCCAAGTTGCAAAGTGAGTTGATAGAACAATCAGCTGAATCGGCTGCCCAGGATTGGGCCTTGTGCCGAGATCAGGCTTTGCCATTTTTCACACAACACAGCGCCAATGAAGACTTGGCGCTTTGGCGTTTGTCTCTCCCGCAAACAGCGCCTGTTTTGAATTTGCCAAACATTGCCAGCGAAACCTTCATCGAGTGGCATGGTGCACAGCGTTGGATCTGGGCACCACTTAGCGAGGCGCAACAGATTCGACAAGCCGCTGCCACTGTGGGCGGACAAGCCACTTTGTTTAGGCGGCCTCAGCAAGCCAGTGCCGCAGTGAATGTGAACACGCCAGTTTTCACACCACTAGATACGGTGCAACAACGCATTCAACACGCGCTGAAAAATGAATTCGACCCTGCGGGCATTTTCAGCCCGCGCAGACTGAACGCGTATTTCTGAGGCTCAACATGCAAACCCAACTCGCACCTGAGTTTCAAAACACCCTCATTGGCCAAGAGGCCGAAGCCATTTTGCGCCAATGTGTGCACTGCGGATTCTGCGCTGCCACCTGCCCCACCTATCAATTGATGGGCGATGAGCTAGATGGACCGCGAGGCCGCATCTACCTCATGAAGCAAGTCTTTGAGGGCGCAGAACCTACGCGCAAAACACAGTTGCATTTAGACCGTTGCCTCACGTGTCGAAATTGCGAAAGCACATGCCCCAGCGGCGTTGAGTATGGCCACTTGGTTGACTTGGGCCGCAAAGTGGTCGATGCCAAAGTACAAAGACCTCTGAAAGAACGCGCACTGCGCTGGGCACTCAAAGAAGGACTGACCTCTGCACTTTTTACACCTGCCATGAAGTTGGGGCAAAGTGTTCGAGGACTCCTGCCCGCAGCATTGAAAGCCAAAGTACCCGCGCCACAAAATGCGGGCGCATGGCCACAAGAAATTCACGCGCGCAAGGTCTTGATGTTGGCGGGATGCGTACAACCCGCCATGATGCCCAACATCAACACCGCCACCGCCCGCGTGCTCAATGCCTGCGGCATTCAGGTTGTCGTGCCACCCGCTGCTGGCTGTTGTGGTGCCGTCAAGTTTCACTTGAACGATCAAGTGGGTGGCCTAGACCACATGCGTCATAACATCGATGCTTGGTGGCCATGGGTTGAACAAGGCGTTGAAGCCATCGTCATGAACGTCTCGGGTTGCGGCGTCACCGTGAAAGAGTATGGCCATCTACTGCAACATGATGCGCAATACGCTGAGAAGGCGCGACGCATCTCCGAACTCACGCGCGATTTGAGTGAGCTGTTGCCCATGTGTTTGCCAACACTTCAACAGAAATTGAAGCCTGAAATTGTGGCCCAAACAGGTGTGCTGGCGTATCACCCACCTTGTACATTGCAGCATGGCCAACAACTCAAAGGCGGTGTTGAATCTCAACTGGGCCAACTCGGATTCAAGCTCCGTGTGACCGAAGTTGAATCTCATTTGTGCTGTGGCTCAGCAGGCACCTATTCTGTGTTGCAAGCTGATACGGCTTATGCCTTGCGCGATCGCAAGTTGGGGCATTTAAATCACTTGCAACCCACCGCCATTTTGAGTGCCAACATTGGTTGCATCACACATTTGCAAAGTGGCGCCGATGTGCCTGTTCGTCATTGGGTGGAGTTGGTCGACGAAGTGCTTTCTAAAAGCCACTGAACACAGCTTAAGCGGCCAATGCCGCTTCAATGTCTTGGGCCATTTTCTCGGGCTTGTCCATCGACGCATAGCGCTTAAGTACACGGCCATCACGCCCCACTAAAAATTTAGTGAAGTTCCACTTAATGGCCTTGCTGCCCAACAAGCCCGGCGCCTCAGCACACAACCACTGGTAGAGCGGGTGCGCTTCTGGGCCATTCACATTGACCTTTTGCATCATGGTGAAAGTCACGCCGTAATTGACTTGGCAAAAATCTGCAATGACCGCGTTGCTCGCAGGATCTTGGCCGCCAAACTGATTGCAGGGGAAACCTAAAACAGCCAAGCCTTGGTCTTTGAAAGTTTGGTGGATTTTTTCTAGGCCGCCGAATTGAGGGGTGAAACCGCATGCGCTGGCGGTGTTCACAATGAGCATGACCTTGCCTTGCAGTTGACTCAGTGGCAAGCTTTGTCCGTTTATTTGAACTGCTTCAAAATCGTAAATCGTTTTCATGGGAAGTGCCTTCGAGAGTGTTAAGTCAACTGGCGATCAACCATGCGAGTGATCATTTTTTGCCACTTCAATCAGTTTCTGCAACTCTTCACTGTGGTCTCGCATATTGCGCTCGTGCCAGCGTTTGATGAGCCACATGAAGCCGGCCACCACCAAGCCAAAGGCGGTAATGGCACCAAAGGCCGACAAGCCCATGCCTGTTGAGAAACTGTACATGCCACCCAGCAGCAAAATACAGAGTTGTTCATTGAAGTTTTGAACCGCAATGGATCTGCCAGCGCCCATGAGGTTGTGGCCGCGGTGCTGCAACAAAGCGTTCATGGGGACCACCAAAAAGCCACCCAGTGCGCCCAGCATAATTAAGAAGGGTGCAGCAACCCATACGTTGTCAATGAAGTTCATGCCGACGACGAGCAAGCCCATGCCAATGCCCAAAGGCATGACCAGGGTTGCTTGGTGCAACTTCATTCGCACAGAGGCCACCACAGCACCCACAGCGGTGCCGATGGCAACGACACCCACCAAACTAGAGGCTTGCGTGGTGGTGTATCCCAAAGCAACCGCGCTCCAGGCCAAGACGATGTAGCGCAAGTTACCTGAGACGCCCCAGAACAAGGTGGTGGTTGCCAATGAAATTTGGCCCAGGCGATCTTTCCAAAGGCGTGTATTGCAATCCCAAAAATCGGGCAACAGGGCGCCTAAATTGGAGGGCAGTGGGCGCATGGCCACGCCCGTATCTGGGATTCGTGTGTTGAACCAAGCCGCCAAAGCATACAAGACGATCAATAACAAAATGGCGGCCTCGGGCGGCGTGTCGATGCCGGACTCTATGAACGGCATGTCAAAGCTCAAGAGGTAATTGGCAACATGGGGACCCACCAATTGCCCGCCAATCAGTACGCCTAAGATGATGGATGCAATGGTCAAGCCTTCAATCCAGCCATTGGCTTTGACCAGTTGCGAGGCGGGTAACAATTCCGTCAAGATGCCGTATTTTGCAGGCGAGTAAGCCGCAGCGCCTAAGCCCACGATGGCATAAGCCAGCAAAGGGTGGGTGCCAAAGAGCATCATCAAACAGCCCACCACCTTGATGGCGTTGCTGACGAACATGACCTGACCTTTCGGTCTGGCGTCGGCAAACGCGCCCACAAAAGGCGCCAGCACCACGTAAAACAGGGCGAACATGGGCACCAAAGCGGCGCGTTGCCACTCGTCTCCGCCACTGGTGCGAATGAGTTCAACAGCCGCGACAAAAAGCGCGTTGTCGGCCAGCGAGCTGAAAAACTGGGCCGCCATGATGGTGTAAAAACCGCGCTTCATGAAATCATGCAGTGAATCGATGAGGCATTGGGCCCAGGTCGAAAATATGAAAATTGAAAAAAGCAACAACTCCTTTGCAGGTGTTGGCGTAAGTTTCATTTATATCACGCCCTGAAGTGACACAATCTAGACTTCACCCTGTGACATAGATCTTTGTTTTTAAACGATCCGACATGCCTAGACCCATTCAGGCCACCATTGACCTGCAAGCCTTGCGCCATAACTTGGCGCTTATTCAAGCAACAGCCCCCGATGCCTTGGTTTGGGGGGTGGTCAAAGCCAATGCGTATGGGCACGGCATTGAAAGAGTTTTCGATGCTTTGCGAGCCGCAGACGGTATCGCACTTCTCGATTTGTCAGAGGCCGAGCGTGTTCGGCAATTGGGCTGGCGCGGCCCCATTCTTTTGCTTGAGGGTGTTTTTGAAACACGCGATCTGGAGTTGTGTTCGCGACTTAATTTGTGGCACGTGGTGCATTGCGAAGCCCAAATCGACATGTTGGCCGTTCACAAAACACACCAAGGCCATCGCGTATTCCTCAAATTAAATACGGGTATGAACCGATTGGGGTTTGCCCCACAAGCATTTCGAGCGGCTTGGACACGTTTGAATGCGCTGCCTCAAGTCGATGAAATTTCGATCATGTCGCACTTCAGCGATGCAGATACCGACAAAGGCATTGCAGCCGCCATGGCTGTTTTTCATGAGTACACCCATGACTTATCGGGCGAACGCAGCCTGTCAAACAGCGCCGCCACCTTGCGCCATGCCAAAGATTTAAAGGTCAGGTCAGATTGGGTGCGGCCCGGCATTGCACTGTATGGCAGCTCGCCTGATCATCCCGAAAATACAGCTGATCAATGGGGCCTGAAACCGGTCATGAGTTTGAATGCCGCCATCATTGGGGTGCAACATTTGCAAGCAGGAGACGCTGTGGGCTATGGCTCTTTGTTTGTGGCCGATCGCCCCATGCGAATTGGCGTGGTAGCGTGTGGCTACGCAGACGGTTACCCGCGCCACGCGCCCACTGGCACACCCGTTTGCGTCGATGGCATTCGGACGCGGACATTGGGCCGCGTCAGCATGGACATGATCACCGTCGACATCACCGATTTGCCGCATGCCGACAGGGGCAGTGAAGTCACCTTGTGGGGTCAGCCCCAAAAAACCAGCAAGCCATCAGCCGGTGTTTCGATCGATGAGGTGGCCCGTGCGGCTGGCACGGTGGGCTATGAATTGATGTGTGCCTTGGCAGCACGCGTGCCCGTTGTGGTTTTGGACACGCTTTGAACATCAAGAATCAAAACACCTTGGCCTTGATGGCCGCCATGGTTTTAATTTTGATTTGGGGTGCCAACTTCAGCGTTCAAAAGTATTTGCTTGTGGTTTTTTGCTGGGTCGTTATTTGATCATGCCGACATGTGCACTGATCATGATGCGCGTCATGCTCGGACGCTTCTTTCCGCCGATGGCCCGAAAAGATATTCTTGAGTTGGCCAGCTTGGGCTTTGTTGGGCACAGCTTGCATGTGGGCATTGTTTGTTATGGCATTCATTTGTCGACGCCCTTTTCAAGCTCTGTGATCCTAGCGTGTGGCCCCATTTTCACCTTGCTCATTTTGAGATGGAAGGGGCACGAAAAACTTCAGCGCTATCAAGTCTTGGGCGTCACGATCGCCTTCATAGGGGTGTTGCTGTTTCTTTCTGAAAAAATCATGAAAGGTGATTTGCGGGCGACGGGCGGAGACTTGGTCTTGTTTGTGGCCGCTGTTTTATTTTCTTACTACACCGTGCAAGCCAAACCGCTGCTTGAAAAGCACGGCAGCATTTTGACCATGGGCTATGCCACCTTGTTGGGTGGCTTGCCCGTCATGCTGTTGTGCATCCCTGCGGGCCTGGAAGCACCTTGGGCCAGTCTGGGTGTTCAGGGGTGGGCGGCCATGGCATGGTCTGTTTTAATTTCTGCCTTTGGCGGCTGGCTTGTTTGGGGTTGGATCAATCAAGTCAGAGGTGTCGCCAGAACAGCCCCTTTGATGTACCTCATGCCACCCGTTGCTGGCTTATTTGCTTGGGCCATCACGGGTGAGCAATACACAGCAATCAAATTGGTGGGCGCCACCGTTGCATTGATAGGCGTGGCTTTTGCGCAATTTGCCCCTCAACGGAAAAATCCGTCGTAGGCTGTTTTCAAAATCAGAGCGCTAACCACAGCCAAGAAGACATAGCGAACAAAGCCCGCACCGTGCCTCAGTGCCAGTCGAGTTCCAATGAGGCTTCCGATGACATTGGCCAAGGCCATGGGCACAGCCAAGTGCCACCATACATGGCCCTGCCAAGTGAACAGTGCCAAGGCTGAAAAGTTGGTGGCGGTGTTCAGAAGCTTGGCCGAGGCCGATGCGTTCAAAAAGTCATAGCCCAGCAAACGCACGTAAGCAAAGACAAAAAAGCTGCCAGCGCCGGGTCCAAAAAAACCATCGTAAAAACCGATCAACAAGCCGAATAAAGCGGCTATAAGCGCCTCGCGCCGACCTTGAAACCGAGGCTGATGCAACTGGCCCATCTCTCTTTTAGCGACGGTGTAAATCAGCAAGCCCAAAAGCAAAAATGGCAAACCTTTGCGCAAAAAGCTGGGGTCTACTTGAGTCACGGTCCATGCACCACACACCGAGCCTAGAAGGCCTGCTGCTGCTGCTGGAAACAAAGCAGCCCAACGCATCTCAACTTTTTTGCTGAATTGATAGGTTGAAAATGCCGTGCCCCAAATGGCCGCGCTTTTATTGGTGCCCACCAAGGTGGCAGGTGGTGCTGTGGGAAAGGTGGCAAACAGGGCGGGGATCAAAATCAGGCCACCACCACCCACGATGGAGTCGACCATGCCTGCAAACAGCGAGGCCAAGGAGATGATCAGTATTTCCATCAAAAAAAAGCGCCGCTTTCGCGACGCTTGTAAAAAGTCACATCTCGTTTTGGATGTTTATGTTCGATTAGTTTGGGTGTCTCCTCTGCCCTCAAAACGAACCCAAACAGCAGTTCATCGAGTGAGTGAAATGTACAAGGCTGCATCAGACATTGCCATCAGGGATTTCCCGCGGCAAACCCCTGCGCATCTTTGGCCATCCAGTGTGCCGCTTTTTCAGCAATCATCAGCGTGGGGCTGTTGGTGTTGCCACTGGTAATGCTTGGCATCACACCTGCATCAACCACCCTCAAGCCGCGAACACCGCGAACTTGTAAGTGGCTGTTGACCACCGCCATGGGGTCGTCTTCGCGGCCCATGCGTGTGGTGCCCACTGGGTGAAAAATGGTGCTGGCAATGTCACCGGCTAGCTTTGCCAATTCTTCATCCGATTGGTATTGAATCCCAGGCTTGAACTCTTCGGGCTCAAAGGCGGCCATGGCAGGTTGCGACATGATCCGCCGAGTGACACGCAGACTGTCTGCCGCCACTTTCCGGTCTTCTTCGGTGCTTAAATAATTCGGCGCAATGGCGGGCGGCACCTTGAAGTCCGGACTCTTCAAAGTCACACTGCCACGACTGCTTGGATTTAAATTGCAAACGCTGGCGGTGATGGCGGGAAATTTGTGCAAAGGCTCGCCAAATGCGTCCAAGCTCAAAGGTTGCACGTGGTATTGGATGTTGGCCCATTCACGCGCCGGATCGCTTTTGGTAAAAGCGCCCAATTGGCTGGGCGCCATGCTCATGGGCCCCGACCTAGACATGGCATATTCCAAACCAATTTTGGCCTTGCCCCACCAACTGTTGGCCAAGGTGTTCAGTGTTTTGGCATGCTTGACTTTGTAAACAGAGCGAATTTGCAAATGGTCTTGCAAATTGGCGCCTACGCCGGGCAAGTCGTGCACCACGTCCACGCCGTTTTGTTTCAAACTTTGGGCGGCCCCAATGCCAGAAAGTTGCAAAATTTGAGCAGAGCCGATGCTGCCTGCACTCAGGGCCACTTCGCGCGTTGCAGTGGCAGTGACCAGTTGCTGACCGTCCCACACTTTCACACCAGTGCACCGTTTGCCGCCATCGGCGTCGGTTTCAATGACCAAACCGGCTACTTGTGCTTGTGTCCAAAGCTCAAAGTTCGGGCGAGCATAGCAAGTGGGCCTTAAAAACGCTTGCGCAGTATTCCAGCGCCAGCCGCTTTTTTGATTCACTTCAAAATAGCCCACACCTTCATTGTTGCCTTGATTGAAGTCGTTCGAAGCCGGCACACCTGCTTGTTGCGCGGCTTGTGCAAAGGCATCTAAAACGCCCCAACTTAAGCGCTGTTTTTCAATGCGCCACTCGCCACCAGCTTTGCGCGCTTTGAGGATTCTGAAGTATTCGGCCGAAGCGGCATCGTCGTGCGCTTGCGGATTTAACAAGGCTGCAGGCACCCCGTGAGCGCCATGCGTTTCGGTGGCGCCATGGTGGTGGTCTTCGTGGAATTTGAAGTAGGGCAGGCATTGATCCCAGCGCCATTGCGGGTCGTCAGTGATGGCCGCCCATTGGTTGTAATCGCGCGACTGGCCGCGCATGTAAATCATGCCGTTGATGCTGCTGCAACCCCCCAGCACTTTACCGCGGGGGTATCGCAGTGTTCTGCCGTTCAAACCTTCAGCCGCTTGCGTTTCGTAAAGCCAATCGGTGCGTGGATTGCCAATGCAATACAAATAACCAACGGGGATGTGAATCCAGTGGTAATCGTCGCGCTTGCCAGCCTCAATCAGCAAAACACGTTTACTGGCATCGGCCGATAAGCGATTGGCCAAGAGACAGCCTGCAGTGCCAGCGCCGACGATGATGTAGTCAAAAGTGCTGTCGTTCATGGCGCTTCGAAAAGGTCGGAGTCTGATTTACTTGGACGTTGGCATGGCGAACTCAGCGCCCTTGCCAATGCTCTCAGGCCAGCGCTGCATGATTGACTTTTGCTTGGTGTAAAAGCGCACGCCTTCTTCGCCATAGGCGTGCATGTCGCCAAACAAACTGCGCTTCCATCCGCCAAAGCCATGCCATGCCATGGGCACAGGAATAGGTACATTGATGCCCACCATGCCGACTTGAATTCGGCGCGAGAATTCGCGTGCCACATTGCCATCGCGCGTGAAGCAACTCACGCCATTGCCAAATTCATGGTCATTGATAATTTGAATGGCTGCGCCCAAATCTTTCACGCGCACGCATGCCAAGACAGGGCCGAAAATTTCTTCTTTGTAAATCTTCATGTCGGTCTTGACATGGTCAAACAGGGTGCCGCCTAACCAAAAACCGTTGGCGCAGCCTTCGCCTGCTTTAGCGCCATCAAACTGACGACCGTCTACCAACAATTGGGCGCCTTCTGCCACACCCGCATCGATGTAACCAGTAATGCGTTGTTTGGCAGTCGCCGTGACAATGGGGCCCATTTCTGCCGCCAAGTTGGTGCCATTCAGCACTTTGAGGGCGCGTGTTTTTTCAAGCAACAAGGGCATGAGACGCTCGGCCACATCGCCTACCAAAACGGCCACGCTGATGGCCATGCAGCGCTCACCGGCCGAGCCGTATGCCGCGCCCATGAGGGCATCGACTGCCTGATCAATGTCGGCGTCAGGCATGACGACCATGTGGTTCTTGGCGCCGCCCAAGGCTTGCACACGTTTGCCATGTCGTGCGCCGTTTTCATAAAGGCTGTTGGCAATGGGCGTAGAGCCCACAAAGCTGACTGCTTTGACATCAGGATGGGCTACCAACGCATCGACGGCTTCTTTGTCGCCTTGTACGACGTTGAAAACACCCGCGGGCAGACCGGCTTGTTGAAGCAGGTCGGCCATGAACAAGCTGGGGCTGGGGTCCAATGGACTTGGCTTTAAGACAAAGGTGTTGCCACAGGCAATGGCCACCGGAAACATCCACATGGGCACCATGACTGGAAAGTTAAAGGGCGTGACGCCCGCCACAACACCCAAAGGCTGGCGCAAAGTCCAGTTGTCGATGCCGGTTGAAACTTGGTCTGTGAAGTCGCCTTTGAGCAATTGCGGAATGCCACAGGCAAACTCCACAATGTCGATGCCGCGCGTGACTTCACCTTGCGCATCTGTGAAGACCTTGCCGTGTTCGGCGGTGATCATGTGAGCCAGTGTGTCGCGGTGAAGGTTAAGTAACTCCAAAAACTTGAACATCACACGTGCGCGCCTCAAGGGTGGCGTGTCGGCCCAAGCTGGAAACGCAGCTTGAGCGGCGGCAACGGCTTGATCGACATCTTGAGTGTTAGCCAAACTCACACGGCCCGTGATGGCGCCCGTGGCTGGGTTAAAAACGTCTTGCGCACGGGAAGAGGAACCCGAGACTTTGTGACCTGAAATGAAATGAGCAATGGTAGTGACAGTCATGGGAAATCCTAAGGCCTAAGTGCAGTGAGGAGTGAGTAGTAAACAAGGTGAATGTTAATCGGTCTTGGCCGAATCGGTGGCTGGGTGGCGGCGCCTGAACATGCCCCAACCTTCCATGTGAAGCACGCAATCGCCATGTTGGTTGTGCATTTCCCATTGGGTTCGCACCAAGCCCACGTCGGGTTTAGAGCGCATGGGCCTAGATTCCAAAATTTTGTGTTTCAGGCGCAAGGTGTCATTGGGCAAAACCGGTTTTTTCCATTGCAAATTTTCAAGCCCTGGCGACCCCAGACTGGATGCCTCGTGCAAAAAGTTGGTCACCATCAGACGCATTGCCATAGAGCAGGTGTGCCAGCCACTGGCGCAAAGCCCACCAAAAACAGAGGTCTTGGCAGCTTCATCGTCTAAGTGAAAGGGCTGAGGGTCAAACTGGGTGGCAAATGCAATGATCTCTTCGCGAGTAGGCGAGATGCTGCCCAAATCTCGTTCACTGCCCGGTTGCATGTCTTCCCAGTAATAGCGAATGGTGCGCTTGCCTTCTGTTGACATTAACGACCCCCCGAGACATCCACCAAACTCATGGTGGTGTAGCTGGCCTCATCTGACAGCAACCACACAATGGCTTGCGCAACCTCCATGGCGCTACCGCCGCGCTTGGCCGGTACCAAATGCTCTAAGTCTTTGACGCGATTGGGCAGCCCACCCGAGGCATGAATTTCGGTGTCAATGAGGCCCGGGCGAATGGCGTTCACGCGAATGCCTTCGCCAGCAACTTCCTTGGCCAAACCCATTGTGAAACTGTCAATGGCACCCTTGGCGGCTGCGTAATCCAAGTATTGACCAGGCGAGCCTAAGCGTGCGGCCGCGCTCGACAGATTCACAATGCTGCCGCCAACACCGCCGTGTCGGGTGCTCATTTGCAAGATGGCTTCTCGCGCGCACAACATGGATCCTAAAACA
>Ga0255110_1000427_pt1 | contig 11665 bp, 9 predicted proteins | sample Law_Miss_RepC_8h_FD_188479 | JGI IMG/M metagenome (GOLD analysis project Ga0255110, IMG submission 188479) | Freshwater microbial communities from St. Lawrence River, New York, United States - Law_Miss_RepC_8h | ecosystem: Environmental > Aquatic > Freshwater > River | place: USA: New York... | reverse complement strand
GAGTTGGATGTGGTTTCCCCCATCCGCCATTCCCAAAATAAAAATTGATTTAATATGATATATATTGTGGTAATACATTGTTATTGTTGCGGTTATGAATAATGATAATCAAAATATTGCTGATAATGTTGATATTGAGAATATTGTAAGGCATAATAATAATCACAAGAACAGGACATATACGGATGAGGAATATAAGAGCATTTCTGATGAGTTTTTGAAAAATATAGAGAATATTAAGACTAGCGATGATATCACAAAGTTTCAAAAGCATATTCAAAGAACTGTCAAAGTATCTTTGTCAAAATCAAACCTTATTTATTTCTATAAAGCGCTGAATATTGATAACCTTACTATAAAAAATCTTATTACAAAGAAAAAAAATAAATCCAATTCAGGTGTCATAGTAATTACTATATTAACTTCGGGAACTCCCGAATATATAGACGACGCAGGAAATAAGGTAGTAGGCAAGTTCAGCTGCCGCCACAATTGCGCTTATTGCCCCAATGAAAAAGCACATGCCGGCAATAATTGGGTTGATCAACCACGCTCATATCTTTATACTGAACCAGCCGTTCTAAGAGCAAATGATAACAAGTTTGACCCAGTATTACAATTTAATTCGCGAGTAGATTCTCTGATTAATATGGGACATGTTGTAGATAAATTGGAAATCATCGTATTAGGAGGGACTTGGACGAATTATCATAAAAATTACAAAGATTATTTTATCACAGCTACTTATTATGCTGCAAATACATATTATGAAAAACGAGAGATGCTCTCGTTAGAAGAAGAGATAATCTTGAATGAGAATGCCAAAATACATATTATAGGCCTTACCCTTGAAACTCGTCCAGATTGTATCAGTCTCGCTGAAATAATAGAGTTCCGGAAATATAATTGTACCCGCGTTCAACTCGGAGTTCAGCATACACACAACGATGTCCTCAAAAAAATTAAGAGAGGCCATTCAATTGAAAAGGTCTATCAGGCTATTAAACTTCTCAAGGATAATGGGTATAAAATTGATATTCATTTGATGCCCAATTTACCAGGCTCTTCGTATGAGATGGATAAGGAAATGCTTGAAGCCTCCTTATATGACGAGAGATTACAAGTGGACCAATACAAAATATATCCGACAGCCATTGTTCCTTGGACGCAAATTAAAGAATGGTATGATAGCGGAGAATATAAGCCTTATGACGATATCTTACTATATGAATTGATTAAGGATTTTAAGAAAAAAGTACAGAAATGGAAGAGACTCAACCGAATTATAAGAGATATCCCATCTACATATATATCTGGCGGATATAAGCACGAATATGTTAATATGCGCCAACTATTACAAGATGATATGAAAAAAAATAATTGGTGCTGTAATTGTATTAGATGCCGAGAGATTAAAGATGTCAGCATAAATCATTCGAGTATTACTATTGATATTACCACATATAAGGCAAGTGGAGGAACAGAATACTTCATATCTTTTGAAGCCGACGGAAAACTTAGCAAATACCTAATAGGATTTATTAGGCTTCGCCTTCCTGGCTGCGATAGCGGCGATAGCGGCGATAGCGTAGATAAATCTACTCAATTTCCTATATTACATGATTGTGCTCTCATTCGTGAGCTACATGTTTATTCTAACCTTAGCAATGTCGGAAATAATATTGAAACTTCATATCAGCATAAGGGATACGGCAAGAGATTGATAGAAGAAGCCGAGAGAATCTCAAAAGAACAAGGGTATACAAAGATTTCCATTATTAGCGGTACAGGTGTAAGAAATTATTATAGAAAACTTGGATATACCCTTAAAGACACTTACATGTACAAAGATTTATAATTATATAATTTATATTTGATACTTATAAGGAAAATAAATTATTTGCACCCTTGAAGATTTTAGAATATAGTTACTTCGCACTATCTGCCTTTTTATTAGCTTTTATATCAGCCTTTTTATTAGGTTTTATATCTGCCTTTTTATTAGCTTTTGTATCAGCCTTTTTATTAGCTTTATTTTTTGGAGAATTATTATTTTTTAACATTCTTTTACCACCAGTTTTTTTTTCAAACAAATCATTTGATTCGCGCTTATCTTCATCGCATAAATCATTATTTATACAATCAATAGGTATATCTTTTCGCGTATCCTCTAATAATTTATTATTACAATTATTACCATCTAAGATTGACAATCTTTGAAAAGTATCAAAGCGTGTAATTTTTATAAAATCAGGTGTAATTAGCCTACTTCCATTCTCATTTAGAAAGTCTATAGCATCAGTATATGCGTAATGTACTGTTTTATATCTAATAATATTGGAAACAATAGAAGTTATTATAAAATTATTAAACCCATTATATTCATTTTCAATAGATATATTACATTGTGTTTTTTTAACATTTTTTCGCAATGTGCTATCGTTGATTATTTTATTTAACCATAAATTGCATATTTCATAATTTTTATATGGTTCTTTATTACCCGAAGCCGAATCATCTTTTATATTACACATATTATGAACGTAGGTTTTAACAATTATTTTAGAATCCTTTCCATATGCTGCTATTCCAACAAATAGTTCTCCTAATTTTAGTATTTCTCCTTCTGTGTAATCTCCGTTAATGTCAAGACCTTGAATGGGCATAGCATTGCCAGAAACTGCTATTCCAAATGTTGCATTTGAATTCTTTAATATACCAATCGCCATTTCTTTTACACATTTATGCGTATATACATCATTTGTTGTGACACCAAGTAATGTGCGTTTGGCATCTGTATCATATACACCAAAACACCCATATTTATATGATCCACCATAAGGTATATCTACTAATGTTGAAAATATTAACCCACCTGTTATTGATTCTGCCGTAGCAACTTTAAGACCAGCTTTATTTGTAGCTATCTTTTTTAAAAATTTGTATGCTGTAAAATGAGCTACTGCTTTTACATTATTTAATATATCTTCAGGACGTAATAATTCAAACTCTGGAAAAGTATTATACATATCTATTATAATACAAGATAAAAAATAATATAATAGTAGGGATGGCGAAGAGAACTTCAATATATGATAGAACACAGGAATAAATAGAAATTGAAGAGGAACTGGAACTTATTATTGAAGATAAAAAAAGGGCAAGGCTGCTGTTGATAAAGTGGCTACCCTCTTATTTTGTTCCTTCTTGGATAAAACACAGAGATGCCGAGAGAAAAAAAATACCCTTTTCTGTACACTTGAAACTCGTCTAGATTGTATCAGTCTTGCTCCTAAAACTGCTCCTAAAACTGCACCTAAAAAATAAATATTATATATTTTTAGTTTACTTAAATGTTTATATCTTTTGAAGATTATAGAAATCTTCACCTTATTACTTTTATATTTATGATATATTTTTAATATATATTAAATAATTAGAATAATAATATAATAATGTCTGGCAAATATCCGGCATTTCAAAAATTAATAAATAATACACTCGGACCTAATTATGCTAATGCTAATGCCAATCATAATCCTAATGCAAATGGCGCAGCTTATGGACCTATAAGCCGTGCTCCTAGTATGCCGGCCAATTATAATCCTGAACAAAGAGTTTCTATATTTGATAGAACGCCTTCTGAAATTGAATTTGAAGAGAGTCTAGAAATTATCATAGAAGATGATAGAAAAGGTAATGATGCTGTTGAGAAGTGGCTACCATCTTATTTTGTTCCTTCTTGGATAAAACACAGAGATGCCGAAAGAAAAAAAATACCCTTTTCTGTATTGATAATGTCTAAGGAAAAAAATGAATTGAGAGATTTAGATGAATTATGGGACGATTATAATTTAGTATTGGATAAGGCAACTAATAAACCTGCCAATAATCCCCGCGGTTATATTGTTGCCCTTCTTGACGGAAAACAGGATATGGTTACACTTGTAATGAATAAATGTGGCACCGGAATAGAAGCCTATCGTAATGTAATAAAATGTCTTTTATTATATAACTTAAAAAGAATACACAAAATAGTTGAATGGGAGGATACTCTCAATGCGCCTGGAATACCTATATATGATTCAAGCCCTAATAATATATTTAAACATATTAATGTACAGAATATCTTTGATGTAGGGACTCTCAACAAACATGAACAAGAGTTCGTAAGAATAATGAACGCAGAAGCAATTTCACTGTATCCCACTGTAAATAATCAAAATATAAAACCTACAAGCTCTCCATTTGTAGATATGAATACCTTTGACCAAGTAATAAATGATGCCTTTTTTACTCTTACAAACACCAATTTTCGCATATTTTTAAATAGAGTTTCTATTAAATACTGGAAATGGTTAAGATATAATAAACAAATATAATCCTCCGATGAATGGTTCTAAAATTTTAGCAGTTTATTATTAGCTGTTTTTAATCCTTTTACTACTGCATCAAACTCCTTATTAATTTGCATTTTAGGTTTTGAATTCTTCTTGAAATCATCAGGAGATAATACTACTCTCAATCTAACGAGTCCTTTATTTTTATATTCCTTCTTTTTCATAAGCTCTTCGGTAGTAATCAAGCCTTTCATAAAGTTTTTAACTATTGTTTTAGGTGTTGACGATGAGCTGCGGGAAGCAGAAGCAGATTTTGTACTTCTTGCCGATCTTGAAGAATCATTGCTATAACTTTTCATTAGCATTTTATCCATCTTATTTATTATCAATTCTAATATATATACATATAAATATTACAGATATAGCGTATATCCCCAAGTTTCTATTTACTCTTAACAGTAAAATATATGTATTTTTTGGCATAATCTTTTACATCGTATATCTCGTTGCTTTGCACTTTCTCTATACTGGGTATTCTATTATTATTTGGTACATTCTGATAAGTTATGTATTTTTTATATTTATTGTCGCCAGAACCAGTCCCTGAGCCTGTTTCTATGGCTTCATTGATATTTATTTCATTATGATATACCTTTGCATTATTATCATCATCTAAATTATCTATATTTATCATATTATTATATGTTGTTTTCAGCTTATTTATAGTTATATCATCGGTGTATTCTTCAATATCTCTTCTTATACTTAATATTGTTTTGCCAAATGCATCCTTTTTAACAGCGCTATTTTTAATCAATGACAATTCCAAATCATCTATCTCATCCTCCTTATCAGTTATATCAAAAATCTCTTTTAAATCATCGAGATTCTTAGCATTTTTAGAATCAGCTATGCTTTTATTTATAGCAGTATTAATATCCCGAACAGTTTTTTTATTATATTCAAATAAATCATTGTTATTCTTGGTAGATTTTAGATATATTGCACCAGTTATAGATATATCTACAATTATATATATATTAAGAACTATTATTATATTTTTATTTTTTGGGTAATCATCCATAAGCACCTTGTATTTTGTATTGCTCATCTCTTTCTTAGACGAATCATACAATTTAATATTAGGCTTATAATTTATATTGTTATACACATATGTTTTAATCTTATAAGTTTCATATGTATCCAGATTTTTATTAGCAGTCAGCAATATCAAATTGTCTGTAACATCATTTTCTTTTATTTCATTTTTAATGTTGGCATATGATATATTTTGTTTGTTGTGTTTAACTAATGAATCCATATCTTTTGGTACGCCATAAGATATAACAAGGTTATTTGCATTCACCAATTTTGCGATTTGCTTTCCGGTTTGCTTATTAGTCAAAGTATAGATTTTATTTTTTATATCAGCGTTCATATTATAATCACCCGCAATTAGATTATGATTAATGCCATTTATTTTAACAGGTATGTCAGTTGGTAAATTCATACTTTTCGTATTTATAGTAACTGGATGGTGGTATAAAGTAATACTTCCTATTTTTGTCGAACTTCTATCTCCCCAATTATTTACTATTTTAAATACAATCTGCTTATAATCGCCTGGTATATCCAATTTGTAAAATTGCGAGTAATCCCAACTGGCACTATTCGGTAGAATAAATGTTAATACTTTTGTAGTTATCCAAGCTCCCTTGGCATTTTGATATTTCCCAAATACATCTATATTTTTAGCATTGCAAGATGTATTATATAGCCCGTTTATTCCATAAAATTCAAAACCCGATATAAAATTTACCGCCGACATCGTTATAGTTATCTCAGGATTAATCCCGTTCGCTCCATAAGCACTGTTATGATATGTTGTATGCGTTTCTTCTTTATCAAGTCCCCCACAGTTTGCATGACATACTACATCAATAAAGCTAGGATAATACTCAACAAAACTATAATTTCCTGGGCTGGCTGTATACATTTTTTCAAGCCACGCACCACCACCACGCCACCGCCAAAATACAACACTCCAGCCAAGTGGAACTCTCATAGATTTAATATTACCTATATAATATCCAAAAACACTTTTTGAAATTTCCCTTTCATGTCCCGAATAATTACGGTCAGTATATATATATACTTTGTTATCTACTTTAACTCTTCGTATTTCTGTTATTGTTTGTGTTTTTACGCGTCTGGCACTGTCTTTTAATATAGCGCTTAGTCCCTGATTTGGTACTGTTTTTAATGATGATTGTATAGTCCAGTTGCCGTGTGATAAGGTTTGGTTTGCGTTATCAATACGATGAGCATCGGGAAAATGAGGCATAGCCAGTATTTGTCCGTTGCCACCGAATGAGTAATCAATGGTCATCGTATTGTCTTTGAGAGTAGCCTTCAATTTGTCGTCGTTTATTTTAGGCTCTAATATTTTCTTTTCAACATATTTTTGATAGGATATTTTCCCGGGCTTTAAATATTTATTCAAGAAGTTCTTAGTTTCCTCATCGTAATTAAGCGCATCTATCGTAATTATATTTATTATATACTTGTCTATTGTAGATATCTTGTTAGCAAACACATTTTTCGCCTTCTCTAATTCTTTTAGCTCGGCATATTTAACTACTATTTCTTTTCTTATAGGAACATTCAAGGAATCTATGCGAGTATCTATGTGATTTTTTATAATTTCTAAGATTTTTTCTTTATCCGCGAAATTCTTAGGTTCATAATTATTACCTACGTGCGTTCTAAATTTATCCAGAATATCTGCTGTAAGTTCGGTATCATTTATAACAATGGGCTCAATAAGTTTATCTATGTTTATTAGAGCAACCGTATTAAGCTTGGTATCATCTGTTATCAATTTATCATATGAAATTATTTCTTCTTTATCACACAAAAGGTTTCTTTCAAACTTGTATATCGTTATACCAAGTACTTTATCGTTTTTATTTATTTTAAATTTGAAAGCTTTACTATTAGTATCGTAATAATATGACGTAGAACTGGTATCTAATAATTCAGTGAGAGAGAAGGGTTTACTTTCAAATATGTTATTGTTTGTTGCGTTTATTTCAATTTTATCAATGCTCTCAATGATATTCTCTTCATTTATAAATAAGCGATATAGAGCTACATTTTTCAAGGGTGGTGTTAGCATAGTATCATAAGTATAGCTGCATATGCTTTCAATAGCATATTTCTGATAATCCTTTTCTTCTGATAGCGAGGGATTAAAGTTCATCTGCATATATTCTTTTTTGCCTCCATCGGCCGTTTGTAATGTCGTATATTTATCCTTATTATATGATAGCAAGACATTTTCCGAGTATTTATGTGCGTTCAAATCATTATTATCATTTTTCAACTTAAAACATCTGCTTTCTTCGCTGAAATTATTGAAGTCCGATTTATTAGCTCCTTCTTTTGTTAGTATTTTTTTAGCATATGGTAAATCCACACTATTCGCTACTGTATTATTAATCGTGGCTATTTCTTTCCAGCCATCTTTAAAAATGTATTTACTTGAACCATTTTTGTTAAATCTAATTTCGCAGGGTCTAAGGGTTACTATTGAGTCCTTGCTTGGATAAAATAGGGGGGTATTGTCTAATTCTAATTGTTGCTTAGAATATATCTGTGTTCCTCCGCTAGTTTCACCATATTTTTCAAACAATTTATAATGTTTTTTATTGGAATCTTTCAAATAAAATAATATAATTACTATAAATAACATAATGAAAATAGATAAGTAAATATATTGTACATTCTCTTCTAAGCTTATTGTATTATAATTTAACATAGGATATTTATATTTTTTCCTTATTTATTTATTATATTTTTATTTATTTTCTTATTTCTTTTATAGAAGAAGAATTGAATGAGTGTCGCTGGGTACGAAAAAGTCAAAACTAAAGTTATTGAAGGAAAAAAAAAGTGCATTTATAAGAAACACAAGGGAACCAAACTATATGTTAAAGGGTTCGGGAAAATGAGATCCGTAGAAAGCTATGTAAAATTATGCAAAAAGGCTGCTGCAAAATCCGCCAAGCCTTCTGCAAAATCTAAAAAGGTGCGTTCAAAATCCGCCAGAAAATATGGCGGATTCTTACAAGAGTTTTTTGCCAATATAGACGATTTATCTAACAAACCCAGTGAAAAAAAAGATAATAAGCAGCCGCAGCAGCCACCTGTAAACAGTCAAGAAGTTGTTGCAAATCAACATTTTAATAATCCTTCCCCCCAGTCTGGTAAAATGGATCCTGCTAATATGGCAACAAAAGGAGGTAGTAAATGTGATAGACAAGGCGGCTATCGTAGCTACCGTGGTGGCAATAATGGATTCGTATCTGCATTAAATAACACAGTTGGCAATGGCTTATCTAATGTTTCAAGTGCTGTTTTAGGTGCTGTTTCAGGCGGCTATCGTGGTGGCTATCGTGGTGGCTATCGTGGCGGTAATGATATTGATGCTGTTTCAGGCGGCTACCGTGGCGGCTACCGTGGTGGCTACCGTGGTGGCAATGGAACATTATCTAATTTACAAAACACTGTTGCTAGTGGTTTATCTGCCTTTTCAGGCGGCTACCGTGGCGGACAATTAGACCAATTCCAAGATGCCTCACATGATGCCTCACAAAATGCCTCACAAAATGCCTCACAAAATGCCTCGCATGATGCCTCACAAGATGCCTCACATGATGCCTCACAGAATGGTGGTAGACGCAGAAGAAGAAAAAAAGCCCCTATATCTATTCTTGACAAATTAATGATGGCCGCAACTTTCAGAAAAAACTCTGCTAAAAAGGGCAAAAAACTCCGCCGTAAAGGAGGTAATGTCTTTAGACAAGCCACGGATGCAATAGGTGACTTAAACTTAATGGGTGGTAGACGCTAAACACTGCACTCTAATCATTAACGAAATTATTATATCTCGCGTGCAATAATAAATACTTTATAATAATAGTTATAATAAATTATTTGAATTAGCAATGCTTTTTCATAATCATCTATATCGCCTGTCTCGCCTGTCTCGTGTTGAGTATATTTCTTTTTATATGTTATTTTTGCATCATATATGTCATTGTCGTATAGGATTTTTCTAATTGCCGTTTTTTTCAAGTTTGACACCAATTGTGTTATATGAGATTTCAAGGTAGCCAATGCATAACTCTCTATATTCAGATATTGCTCAGAATCAATCTCGACATTTTTAATAGTTTCACTATATTTCAGTATTTTCCTGTTCATTCTCTTGCTAATAAAGCTGTCTTTCGTATTCCTGTAATTATTCCAATATGATATGTATACATCACAATATCGGCGCTTAGAAATATCCATAATCATTTCTTGAATATCCTTCGGAATATCATGAAGATAATTATCTTCAAACATTATCTTTCTTATCGTCAACTCGTCTTTCGACCTGTCTATCGCTTATTATATATTATTATATACCTTGTCAATTTTTAATTGTTGATAAAAAAAATATAAAAATACAGAATGATATACAAGGGGCATTTCGAGCCTTCGTAGAGCTACTGATTATCTCTCAATTCTGATTGCATATACGATAGTATAATATGCAGAGAATATGTATTGAGATAGCAGTGCTTTCTCGTAATTAGATACGAGGCTGTTATTTCCAGGATTGTTCCTTTCGTATACTTTCTTGGCATTATAGATTCCGTTATTTCTCAGGATTTTCTTGACTTTCGGCATCTTCATGTATTTAATAATATCATCAATGTGATTTTTCAGCTTCTCTTCGGCAATCTTCTGACGATTTGTAAATGCTGGTGTATCCACGCCGGCCTTATATACACAATTCAAACGGCATACACTCTTGTGCATCCTGTCGTCAATGAAACTATTGTATCGCCAGCTAAAATTATCTCTCTCTGTCTTGACATGGATATTGTAATCATCTTGGCGCCAATACATATCAATCATTTCCAGAATATCAACAGGAATCTCTGTCAAATAATTCTCCTTAAACATACTGAGTATCAATATGTTCTCTTCTGGACTGGCTTGTGGCTGGCTTGTGGCTGGCTTGTGGCTGGCTTGTGGCTGGCTTACAGGTTGTGTTAGCGCTTTTGAGGCGCTCTGATGGTCTGGTTGGTTAGACGATTATATTTTATAGATTTTAATCAATTTTTCAGTTATATTGCAAAATATAGGACATTTTACGCTAAGTATATAAAAAAAATGATTATATATAGAAGTGGATATATCTTTAATAACTATGGATAAAGGAAAGAAAATAATAGTCATCGTCGGATTTCCTGCATCTGGTAAATCTACATATGCTAAAAAATTAGCAGCGAAATATTCTAAAAATGGCATTATATTATCGCGCGATACATTAGGTGGTGCAATAGCTGACATTTTACCGAAATTGAAGGAACTTTTAGAATCTAAAAATAACTATAAAATAATTATTGATAATACAAATATTACCATAGATACCAGAAAGCCTTTTGTAAAATTGGCGCAGACCTTGAACGTTCCAATAGAAGCTCATTATATTGTAAATACTATTGAAGATAGTCAGGTTAAAACATTACATAGGATGTTTGATAGATATAAACGCTTGTATATGACTGGTAAAGCCGAAAAAAATACAGAAGCTCATAAAGACCCCAATGTATTTCCGCCGGCTACTTTGTTTGCTATGCGAAAAAAATTGGAGATTCCAAAAATTGCCGAGGGATTTACAAATGTAATAACAGTAGAAGCTCCGTCTATTAAATGGGATGGGCGAAAATACAGGAATAAGGCGGTATTTTTTGATATAGATGGGACTCTGCGATATACCGAACATCTTAAACATAAATATCCTCTAATTCCCGAAGAAGTTGAGCCGATGAAGATTATATCCTTGGAAGAACAGAAAGTAAAATTGAAGGCTCTTCTTAAAAACAAATATAAACTGCTCGGTATAAGTAATCAGTCTGGCATTTCTAAGGGTGTTGTTAGCGAAAATCAGGTCATCGCATGCATGAATAAGACTCGTGAAATGCTTGGAATGACCGAAAAGGAGTTCAATATTACTTATTGTCCCCACAGCGCCTTTCCGCTAAGTTGCTATTGTAGAAAACCACAGGTAGGGCAAGTTGTAAACTTCGTAGAAACTCTAAAATTAAATCCTTCTAAATGTATCTTTGTAGGAGATAGAAAAACTGACGAAACTACTGCTATTAGAATGGGGATGCAATTTATTACCGCAGAAGACTTCTGGAAAAACGCCTGATATCCATATAGATTTCATATAAATATCATATAAATATCATATAGATTTCATA
>Ga0255110_1000426_pt1 | contig 11668 bp, 13 predicted proteins | sample Law_Miss_RepC_8h_FD_188479 | JGI IMG/M metagenome (GOLD analysis project Ga0255110, IMG submission 188479) | Freshwater microbial communities from St. Lawrence River, New York, United States - Law_Miss_RepC_8h | ecosystem: Environmental > Aquatic > Freshwater > River | place: USA: New York... | reverse complement strand
CTATTTGGGCTTTACCCAAGAGCAATATGCACAAGCGCTTATTAATGACTATAAACAGGCCGGGATTTCTCCTAAAGACGTTTTTGCGCAATCGTTTAATTTGAATGATGTGATTTATTGGATTCAAAATGAACCAGAGTTTGGAAAGCAAGCAATTTATTTGGATGGTCGATACGAGCAGAAAGGATTTAATCCTGCTGAGCCTGAATTGCTAAAGCCAACCATGCAAGAGCTCTATGCAAAAGGGGTGCGATACATTGCTCCCCCTATGTGGGTTTTATTGACCACGGGTAGTAATGGGGAGCTTATTCCTTCAGCGTATGCTAGGGCGGCTAAAGGCGCCAAATTAAACATCATTACATGGACCTTAGAGCGTGATGGGCCAATGAATAAAGGCGGTAGTTGGTATCACCAGTCAATTAAATCTGCCATTAACACTGACGGGCAAATATATGAGGTGTTAGATGTGCTAGCTAAGCAAGTTGGTGTTAAAGGAGTATTTTCAGACTGGCCTACAACTGTGACCTACTATGCAAACTGTATGGGACTTAAATAAGTTCGTGAGGGTCAGTACACGCACTGTCGTTTAAAGCAACAATGCTCACTTAGATCAAACGCTCCCGCACTTTAGCTGTCACCCACTCACTAACCACCACCGTGGCAAGAATAACGATAAGAAGCATGGTGACTTTAGGCCAGGCGAGGGTGTTCAGCGCTGCTTCCAACTTGACTCCAATTCCCCCTGCACCAACCAAGCCTAAAACTGTAGACTCTCGGATGTTGATGTCCCAGCGAAAGACGCTGATGCCTGCCAGTGTTGGTGCAATTTGTGGCACCACACCCCACGCCATGGTTTGAGCCGAGCTTGCCCCCGTGGCTTCGATTGCCTCGACTTGGGCTGCATCGATTTCTTCTATGGCCTCGTACAGCAACTTCCCGATAAAGCCGATGGATCGAAGGGCAATTGCCAGGATGCCAGCGAACATCCCAGGGCCCAGTATGGCCACCAGTAATAAGGCCCAGATCAGTGAATTGATCGAGCGAGAGCCGACGATCAGGAGCAAGGCTACAGGGCGCACAAATTGTGTACTCAGTGTTGTGTTGCGTGCCGCTAAAAAAGCAACAGGCACCGCCAAGATCAGTCCGATCAACGTCCCCAAGGTCGCAATATTGATGGTTTCCCAGAGTGGCCACCAGAGCTCATTTACAAAGCCCCATGCAGGCGGCATCATGCGCGAACCGATATCTTGCATTTGGGTAGGTGCATCTGTAACGAAAGCCCAAATCGTATCTTGCGTCATCACCTGGAAGGTCCAGGAAACAAATGCGAGCGTGAGTACCCAGGTTGCAAACACAATCATTTCACTCTGGGTAGTACGTTTACGCCACACTGGAATGGAGTTAGTTTTTAAGCTCATTGAATGCGCTTTCTAAGCCAGCCCGAGCTGTACTCAGCCACCATGACGATCGTAATGATGACCAGGATGATGGCGGCAGCTGAATCAAATTCGTAGCGATCCATGGCGGTGTTGAGCGTTGCACCAATTCCGCCGGCACCCACGATGCCAATCACGGCGGATTCACGAAAGTTGATGTCGAGCCGGTAAAGTGAAAGACCTATCAGCCTCGGCATCACCTGTGACAACACAGCAAAGTCGAGTACCTGGAGATATCCGGCGCCGGTTGCACGAAGGGCCTCAAGCTGTGACGCTTCAATCTCTTCAATGTCTTCAGCCATTAGTTTGGCCATGAAGCCGATGGTCGCAAATGTTAACGTCAAAAATCCGGCGAATGGCCCAAATCCGAACATGGCCACCAGAAAGATGGCCACGATGATTTCATTGAGCGTTCGAGACAAGGCTACAAAACTACGGCAGATGAGATAGACCCACGTCGGCGCAAGATTTCGGGCAGCACCTACTGCAACGGGAATCGATAAGGCAACGCCAAGCGCGGTGGATGTAACTGTCATCGTCAGGCTTTCCTGAAAGCCAATTACGATATCGCCCCACCTGCTGGTGAAATTCGGTTGCAGAAAGCCTAGTACGAAAGCCCAGCCGCGCTCCAGCCCCTGAATAGCGCGCGCCCAGTTCACCTCGAGTGAACCAATACCTAAAACCAGGTAAAGGGTTACAGCGGCGTACAAAGCCCAACGCGCGAGAGGGTTGGTAATAAAATTAGGGCGCCGCCAGTGTCGCGGTAGTGGCGGCGTTGCCGTCACCGCAGAGGTCATGGAGAAGTAGCCAGCGTCAAAACAGAGTTTTCGGGTTTGCTATCCTCAGGGGCACCTCTGGCTGAGGCTTGCATGCTTTGGGTAATGGCGGTCCAGTCCTCGTCGCCATAAATGTCGGTCAATATCGTCTTGTTGATATTAGCGGCCGGCCCGTCATAAACTACACTTCCGGCGCGCAGACCCACAATCCTTGGCAGGAACTCGGTTGCGAGCACCACATCGTGAATATTCACGATCGCAGCAAGTCCGCGCTCTTGGCATAGCTCCAGAATCAGACGCATGATTTGGCGCGAGGTTTTTGGATCAAGGCTGGCCGTTGGCTCGTCCACAAGCAGTAGCTTTGGGCTTTGCATCAGGGCCCGCGCAATACCGACGCGCTGGCGCTGTCCACCCGAAAGGGTATCAGCGCGCTTGTTTTCCATGCCGCTCAAACCCACACGTTCTAGAAGTAAGTAGGCTTGAGCAATGTCATTCCCCTTAAACTGCCGGAACCAACTAGCCCAGAAACCGGTGTATCCCAGTCGACCTGACAGTAGGTTTTCCATTACGGTCAAGCGTTCAATGAGAGCGTACTCCTGAAAAATCATGCCGATTTGGCGGCGCGCATTGCGCAGGCCACTCGAGCCTAGCGCGCTCAAGTCTTGCCCATCAAGCTCAATCTGCCCGCCGCTCGGTTGCACCAGACGGTTCACGCAACGAATGAGAGTGGACTTGCCGGCCCCTGATGGACCGATGAGTCCCAGCACCTCACCCGCTCCCACGCTCAGACTAACGCCTTTCAACGCATGGTCCCCTCCCGGATAGCGTTTTTCTAGCTGGCGCAACTCAAGCATGGGGATACATCCTTATTTGCAGGCGTAGCTGACATTCATGGCCTTATCGATCTCGCGTACTACTTGCCAGTACTGCTTGTAATTGACGGGCATAAACTTTTCTTGTGGCGGCTCACTCTTGCTGAACTCTGCAGCCAATGCCGTTCCTTCCCACTTGAAGCTAAAGAAAGCCTGCTTGATCTTCTCTGCTAGTTCTGGTTTAAGGTTGTAAACATAACCATAACCAGTTGTCGGGAAGGTTTGGGATGTATAAATGACCTTAGTCTGGTCCGCCTTGACAGCACCACGCCCGATCATTCGCTCCTTCACGGAGTTGGCAATGGCCGCTGCTGGATAGTCCTTGTTGGCAACGCCCAAAATCGAGTTGTCATGCTTGCCGCTAAACACAGGCACATAGTCCTTACCACTCTCCATCTTGTATTTATCACGCAGCAGGGCAGCAGGCGCTTTGTATCCGGAGTTAGAAGTTTCAGAGGTGAAGGCCAAACGCTTACCTTTAATATCCTCAATCTTCTCAATACCGCTACCAGGATGAGTGATGATTTCCATCTCATAGCCAAAACGATTATCTTTAGAAGCCATTATGGCGAAGGGTACAAAACCAGCACAATTGACCGCGATCGGGTTGGAGCCTGTATTAAATCCAGCTACGTGAAGGCGGCCTGCACGCATCGCTTCCAGCTGTGCAGCATTGTTTTGTACCGGGAAAAACTGTACTTTTTTTCCTGTTGTCTTGGCCAAATGCTCGATAAAGCCGTCCCAAATCTTCGCGTAAACAGCAGGGTCTTCGACGGGAGTGTAAGCAAATATGAGGGTAGCGGGATCAATAAACTCAGATGCTTTGGTTGGCGCATCAGCCACCATGTCACCATTTAAATCTTTAAAACGGGGATCCATTGCCTGAGTGGCGGGGGCTAATGTAGTCAGGGCGGCGACGAAGAACGCGGACAAGGCGAGGCGCATAAGATTACTCCAGAAGTAGATGAGAGTCTGATTTTGATAACTTTGGATGACAGCACTGTGACATTCTAGCGACCAAAAAAGGTTGCCATGCAATCGATCCTACGGAAGATTTCTATGAGAAATTAACGCCTTTTAATTTACTAGGAACCAGGAAACTCAGAGAGCCCATCTAAAAGATTGGAGATTACACAGTTTATTACACAGCGGCATTTTTACGCTGTAAGCTATTGAAATATATACCCATTCCAGCAGCCACGAATTCTTCTAAGGCGTAGGTCGCACGTTCGAATCGTGCTGGGCAGGCCAATTTATTGAGAATTCTACTGATCTGATGGTGAAGTATTTGCTGTAATGCTTTCAAAAATTGAGGCTTAATTTGAATTTGACTGCCTCTATAGATTTCACAATGACGCCGAGTGCGAAATTCTTACTTGATTGGTGTCCCATCGCCGCCCAGCGGCAATGATGTTGTGGCAGGCACATTACCATTCTGAAGGAGCATAAATGCAGTAATCGCAGTTTTCTGTTGATCATTGATCTTGTTCGGGTCATCAAAGGGCATGAGCATTTGTAGATAGTCAAACAAGCCTTTGGCGGTCAAAAACTTTTTGATATCCTGACCTTGACCCCAAATCGGTCTTGGAAATGCTACCGCATCTCGCCCATTGACGCCATGGCATACTGAACAATTACTTTGATAAAGCTTTGCTCCGTCAATAATTTGTGGGCTAGCATTTGTGGGGAGTGAAGGGGAGCTTCCTTGGGCGCTTGTCATACTTGAAAAGGCGATTAAAGAAAAGCTCATGAGGACAAGGAATTGAGTTTTCATTGCAAGTAAATAAAAAAGTGTCTTAGACAAAATATCTAAGACACTTTTGCCTCAGTTAATTAAACAACTTGGACACGGAATTTCGGAATTGCACCATTGGCCATGCCTAACTGATTAAACGGCACAGTTTCGGGTTGAGTATTACCCTTCATATCCACACCCCGCGTCTCAATCACATGGTTGCCTGCTGTTGCATTCCATGGGAAGTCAAAGCGAACCCAAGTGTAGCGACCCAGATTGGGCTGCATAATTGAGGCTTTCTGCCATGGCCCTCCATCGACACGGTATTCCACGTGCTTAATGCCGTATTGGGGTGCCCAGGCATAGCCCTTAATCATTTGCTTTCCTGCAGCGAGCTTTGGTAATTCACCGCGCTTGAGAGGATAGTTTGCTGGAATGGACGGAGATTTCTCCAAGACCAACGGCACCGTGATTAACGACTTAATTGGCATCCAGGTCACCATTGGACCTTTGACATCCTCTGGGGTGACGCCAATAAACTCATCGGTAGCTAAAATTTTCGGAACTGGGTAATCAGGCCCGATGTAGGCTTCACCCTTTGTATTTAGGCGTACCCAATGATTGAAGTTATCAATCTTAATATCCGTTAACCACTTGATCGAGGCAGTTCCTCCAAAACCAGGAACTATTAGTCGTACTGGTGCTCCATGGTCAGCTGTCAAGGCATTACCATTCATCTTGTAGCAAATTCCGATATCGTTTTGACGCGATAAAATATCTGCAACTTGAATCGGTCTTTCCATATCATTGCCATCAACACCAGATCTGAAAAGTGCAGATTTCGCGTCCTTCCTGAGACCGACCATGCCAAATATTTGGTTTAACGATACATATTGCCATTCGGCCTGACCAATAGCGCCAAGCACCCAGTTTCCACCAGCTACCTTCATCTGGTCTTGCTGTTCCCAGAAGAGGCTACGTCCATTACCGTGGCACTCCATGGTTGCAATAATGGTTCTGGATGGCATCTTGATGAGATCGTCGTATGTAATTTCGATTGAGCGATCAACGGCATTGCCGTGCACCCTCATCTTCCAGTTCTTAGGATCTAAGATAGGCTTTTGCTCCACCATCGGAGTGGGGTAATGATTACGAACATAAAATTCTTCTACAGGCGTAATGTAAGTACTAAAGTCCCAATAATTACCACTGCGGACCGTGGCGCCAATGTTTAGTAATCGGGAGTCATCTTTGAGCAAGGCTTTACGTGCAGCAGTAGCAGCACCAGCTCCAGGAGCAGATTGGGCATTCGCAAATAAAGGGGCTACAGCGGAGGCTGCGCCAAAAGCAGCGGCAGAGACAAAGAAGCGACGGCGATCAGATTGCGGACCAATCTTAAGTGCTTCATCAATTAACTTCAATTCCTGTTGTTGCTGGTTCTTAATGGACATATAAACTCCTTTTAAGTAGCGCTAAGGGCGGTACACATTCTTTATAATATTTTGATAATCTTAAAACTATCAGTACATATACCGAAAGGGTTAACCATTAACTTTTTAGTGTTTAAACGAAACCAAAACCCTTGCCAAACTCATTAAGTCATTGAATTTTCAAGGGGTGGCATAATTAATAAATTAGATTTAAGGTAAAAGATGAATAACATTGATGCAGTCAATGTCTTTTTAGCTCTCGGACAAGAAACCCGTTTAAATACCTTTCGCCTCATTGTGCAGCGCGGCGATGTGGGTTTAACTCCCAGTGAAATTAGTGAAAAGTTGGGCATTCCTAATGGAACATTAAGTTTTCATTTGAAAGAGCTTTCCAATGCAAAACTGATATTGGTTGAGCGAAAGGGTCGCAATTTAATTTATCGACCCGCTGCAGATCGGATCGACAAGCTTTGCAATTTCTTATTAGAGAATTGTTGTGGTGGTAAGCCGTGTATGACATCACAAAGTAAAAAGAAAGAGAAGTGCTAAATCGTTGGATAGTTTGAAATGTCGGTTTTCCCGACAAAACATATTCCACAGACATCAATTTTCATTCTAAATTGCTGAATGGTTTGTTTAATCGTCTAGAGACATTTTCTTTTTAGGCGAAGAGTGCGCGCTCAAGTCAAGATATCGGCAAAAAAATTAAAGCCAAAATGAGGCGTCGTTTATGGCTATAGGCTAATTAAATAGATCTTTGATTAACCCTTTTAGATAATTCTTCAGCACTCTCTTTTCGCTCGCTATAGCGGTCTGTCAAATAAGCTGAAACGGAACGGGTTAATAAAGTAAATTTGACCAACTCCTCCATCACATCAACTACACGATCGTAATTGGCTGATGGTTTCATTCGATTGTTGTCATCAAACTCTAAAAATGCTTTGGGTACAGAGGATTGATTGGGAATGGTGATCATCCGCATCCATCTTCCCAGAATACGCATTTGATTAACAGCATTAAAAGATTGCGAACCACCGTTCACTTGTAATAAAGCCAGGGTCTTACCTTGACTAGGCCTTACTGCGCCAATAATTAAAGGTATCCAATCAATTTGAGACTTCATCAGTCCTGTCATTGCGCCATGGCGCTCGGGACTGCTCCAAACCATGCCTTCAGACCACTCTACCAGTTCTCTTAGTTCTGCAACTTTAGGATGTGTTTCGGGGGCATCATCTACTTGGGGCAACCCATGGGGATTAAAGAGCCGTGTTTCACAGCCCATTGCCCTCAATAATCTTTCAGCTTCTTCTGCTAAAAGGCGACTAAAGGACCTTTCCCTAAGAGAGCCATATAACAGCAATATCTTTGGTGGATGACTTAATGGGGCTACAGTTCGTAGCTTTTCAAGATCAGGCTTGTGAAAGAGTGCTTTGTCGATATTAAGAAGGTCGGTCATGAATGAATGTTAATCAAAATCGGTGAAATAGCTCAAAACATCTATAAAAACTAGATTTCATTGAACTGTCACAATAATTCTATTATCATCGAATTATGAAAAATACAGAAGCCGTAAGTGCATTTGAAGCTCTTGGACAAGAGTCTCGCTTAAATGTTTTCCGTTTGATTGTTCAGCGGGGCGATGTTGGTTTGACACCGAGCCAAATCATTGAAAAGCTAGGCATTCCTAATGCGACCTTGAGTTTTCATTTAAAAGAACTCTATCAAGCTAACTTAATTTCGGTAGAGCGTCAAAGTCGCAATCTAATCTATCGCCCCAATGCTCAATTGGTCCAAAACCTCAGTGAGTTCTTATTGGATAACTGTTGCGGCGGTAAGTCCTGTTCACCTGTTAAATCCTCCAAAAAGGTTAAATCGCTATGAAGTCATACAACATTCTTTTTTTGTGCACCCATAACTCTGCGCGCTCAATTATTGGTGAAGCATTGGCATCTACTCATCCAAGTGGAAAATTCAAAGGTTTTTCTGCGGGTTCTACTCCGGGTACAAGCGTAAATCCGATTGCCGCTGACATTGCTACAGAATTGGGAATGGATCACACTTTGCTAAAGTCAAAAAGCTGGGATGTGTACGGGCAACCTGATGCCCCCAAGATGGATTTCATCATTACTGTTTGTGACAATGCGGCTGGTGAGCAATGCCCATTTTGGCCTGGACAGCCTGCTACTGCTCACTGGGGATTTCCTGATCCATCACAAGTTCAGGGTACAGAATTAGAAAAGCGTCACGCATTTAACGACGTCATGAATGGCCTTAAAAGGCGTTTAGATATATTAGCGTCTATGCCTTTAGAGAAACTGGATTCAATGAGCTTGAAGGCAATTCACACTCAAGTATGAGAAGTTATATAAGTGAGTTTGTGGGCACAGCCTTGCTATTAGCAATAGTGGCTGGCTCTGGAGTTATGGGCGAGACTTTGGGGGCGGGCAACGCCGCAGTGGCACTACTTGGAAACAGTATTGCTACTGGGGCAGGGCTCTACGCTTTAATTGTTTTATTGGGGCCCATCTCGGGCGCTCACTTTAATCCGGTTGTCACATTGATGTTTTGGAAGCTAGGCTATCTAGATCTAAAAAAGATGTTGGGTTATTGGGCATGCCAATTTACTGGAGCTATCAGTGGAATATGGCTTACACACATCATGTTCAGCTTACCCCTCATTCAAGAATCAACCAAGGTTAGAACAGGATTGGGGATTTGGGTAAGTGAGTTTATATCTACTCTTGTATTGCTTGCAGTCATTCATATTGGCGATAAAGAGGCTAAAGATAAGGTTCCAATGTTAGTTGCTTTAACAGTGACAGCAGGCTATTGGTTTACTTCATCTACCTTCTTTAGTAATCCAGCAGTAGCTGTGGCTAGGAGCTTAACCAATACCTTTGTGGGAATCGCTCCTAATGATGTCTTGGGATTTGTTGTGGCTGAAGTTATTGCGGCATTGCTGCTTGTAGGGATTCTTGCTCTAGTTAAGCCTAAGGAAGAGAAGACTTATACGGGAGGTCTTTGATGGGCTGTTTTGGGCCGATAGCAGCGCCACTCATATATAGAGTCAAACTACCAAGTCATTGCACAGTTTGTTACACAGTGCTGTTTTTAAGTTATAATCCGTTGAAATATATAGACTTTTTAACAGCCACGAATTCTTCTAAGGCGTAGGTCGCACGTTCGAATCGTGCTGGGCAGGCCAAATGTCCGACTGGCCCTGTTAGTCAACACTTAGATAACAATAACTTATAAAAAAACTAAGGGTAACTATTAATGAATTTAGGATTCGAAAAGAGTAGATTCAGTATTGAATTTTAATTCCCCAAAGAATGGAGTCAGTTATGTATTTAATTAGGTATCTTAAATTGGATGTAAATAAAGCTTCGACTTTCTTATTTTTAATACTATTCAGCTTATATTCTTGGGCCGCCACACCTCTGCCTCAAGTAAAACCTGAAGAAGTGGGCATGTCCTCAGAGCGACTTAAAAAAATAAAAACATATTTTGAAGCTGAGGTTGCAGCAGGACGATTACCCGGTGGGGTGATAGCTGTAGCAAGACAAGGTAAGTTAGTTATGCACGAGTCTTTTGGCAAGCATAATCCTGCCAGTTCTAGTGCGATGCCAAAAGATGCTATTTTTAGGATTTACTCAATGACAAAGCCTTTAGCTTCAGTTGCTGCCATGGCTTTGGTAGAGGATGGCGTAATTCAATTGACTGATCCAGTATCTAAATGGTTGCCTGAATTTGCGTCAATGAAAGTTAGCATTCCAACAAAGGGTGCGGATGGTAAAACCACCTATGAATTTGTTCCAGCAGCGCGACCTATTTTGGTTCAAGATCTGCTTAGGCATACGGCAGGATTAGCATACGGCGAGATAACGCAAAATGATCCAACCAAACAAGCTTATGAAGCCGCTGGGATTTACAAACCTGGAAAAAATGAGTATGACTCCCGGGATATGACACCTGCCGAACAGGTAAGTGGGGTTGCTAAAGCACCATTAGTCCATCAACCCGGAGTAATTTGGGAATATAGTTTTGCTTCTGATATTTTGGGTCGGGTAGTAGAGTCTGCATCCAAGAAATCTCTTGGGATTTTTCTGCAGGAGCGTGTTTTTAAGCCTCTTAAAATGAGCGATACAGGTTTCTATGTACCAGGGCCTAACCTTAAAAGAGTAGCCGAGCCTTTTGAGATTGATCCGTGGACTAAGCGGAAGTTCCCATTAATGGATGTTTCAATGCCGCCAAAAAATGATTCAGGTGGTGCTGGTGCAGTATCAACAGCCGTAGACTATATTCGATTTGGTCAAATGCTTTTAAATGGCGGCGTGTTGGAGGGAGCACAGGTTTTAAGCCCAACAACTATTCGTTTAATGGCATCCGATCATTTGGGTGATCGTAAATCGAATCCACTAACACCCGGCGGATTACTGCTTGGAACCCCAGAGGGCTATACATTTGGATTAGGCTTCTTAGTTCGTGATAAAACTGGAATGGCTGGGGTGCATGGCTCCATTGGAGAATTTATGTGGGCGGGTTATGCTGGAACATTCTTTTGGGTTGATCCCTCCCAACAACTTGTTGCTGTTTTAATGACTCAGCAGTCTGGCCCGTCGCGCGGTTATTATCGAAAATCAATGAAAAATTTAGTTGGGCAGGCCATTGTTAAATAAAAATTTGATTTATCAGGATTAAAGTTTAATGCTGATTTCCTTCATAACCTTGTAAGAGTCGCTTATGCGGCTCTTTTTTTGTCGTTTTTTACATAGAGGTTAATTTTCACCGTAACGCATAGAACTAATTAATTGAGCAATAACAATTTACCCAAAGGCGTAGGTCGCACGTTCGAATCGTGCTGGGCAGGCCAAATTTCATATGGTCCGTACTGGACACATGGTTTACATTCGGTACCGACCACATAATTTACAGTTGCTGTTCACCCCAATACTTTATTTGTAAAAGAATAAAGGGAGTCACTTGATCCCCTTTATGTTTTAAGGTTTTACCTAATCCATCTGGATCTTGGCATAGTCAATCACCTTACGCCAGCGATCAGTATCGGTCTTCATAAACTGAGCGGCACGTTGTGCATTCATGTATGTAACCGTAGCACCTAAACGTGAGATTGCCTCAACCATTTCCTTGCGCGCCACAATCTTCTCTAAAGCAGCTTGTAAGCGCTGACTGGCACCATCAGGTATGCCTTTTGGGGCTGCTAAGCCAAACCAAGCAGAAACATCGAAGTTGGGATATCCCGATTCAATCATGGTTGGCACGTTGGGAAGGGCAGGATTGCGGGTGGCAGTAGTAACCGCTAGAGGTTTTAACTTATTGCCATTAATTAGACCGAGAGCGGGCGGTAGGTTATCAAACATAAAATCCACTTCTTTTGCGACCAGCCCGACATTTGCAA
>Ga0255110_1000418_pt1 | contig 11911 bp, 13 predicted proteins | sample Law_Miss_RepC_8h_FD_188479 | JGI IMG/M metagenome (GOLD analysis project Ga0255110, IMG submission 188479) | Freshwater microbial communities from St. Lawrence River, New York, United States - Law_Miss_RepC_8h | ecosystem: Environmental > Aquatic > Freshwater > River | place: USA: New York... | reverse complement strand
TTTTTTTTGGTTGGTGGTTTTCAAACCGTACTTTTGCCGCGGAGAGTTGGCAGAGCGGTCGATTGCGGCAGTCTTGAAAACTGTTGACTGTAACAGGTCCTGGGGTTCGAATCCCTAACTCTCCGCATTATCAAATCGCAACTATTTAATTATAAAGTAGTTGCGATTTTTTTTATATATATTTAGTCCGCCATTAGTCCACATTGTTATCTTTCATTCACTTTTTAAAATAAATTTTGAAATCTTAAGAAGCTTTTTTAAGTTTATGCGGCGAGAAAAAAACACTTGAGCGTATTCAAAGTGTTTTAAAAAGCGGTAGACCCATCAGAAATTAATTTTTTCTATGCATCCAATTTTAACGATTACCGGTGTTTCAAAAAACTACGGTAAACTTACAGCGCTTGATGGCGTAAGTTTTGAAGTGCCTGCTGGTGCAGTGTTTGGTATACTAGGGCCTAATGGCAGTGGTAAAACAACACTCCTCAGTATTATTTTAGACGTACTCCACGCTGACACCGGAAAGTTTAGCTGGTTTGGTAATACACCGCAAACCAATAACAGAAAACAAATTGGGTCTTTACTTGAAACGCCTAATTTTTATCATTACTTGTCTGCGGTAGATAATTTAAAAATTACACAAGCCATTAGTGGTAGAGGCGACAGTTCAGACATTGATAAGGTACTTGAAATTGTAAAATTATCTGAACGCAAGAAAAGTAAATTTAGCAGCTATAGTTTAGGCATGAAACAGCGCCTTGCTATTGGTGCCGCATTACTTGGAAACCCCGATGTACTTGTGTTTGACGAACCTACCAACGGATTAGATCCAGTAGGTATCGCCGAAATTAGAGACCTCATAAAATCGCTAGCAGCATCAGGCAAAACCATTATTATGGCCAGCCATTTACTGGATGAAGTAGAAAAAGTGTGTACGCATGTGGCCATCTTAAAAAAAGGAACCCTATTAACGGCAGGCCCAGTAGATGAAGTACTTGCGCAAGAAGATATTGTTGAAATTGCAGCATCCAATAATGATGCACTATTAAATACTATTGAATTGATGGGTGGCTTTTCTAAAGTAAAAAAGCATCCGAATTGCTTGCAACTATTTTATCCAGTAGGCACGGCTCAATTAGAAAGTATTAATAAATACTGTTTTGAAAAAGGCATTACGCTGCAACAATTACAACTCAAAAAGAAAAGTTTAGAAACTAAATTTTTTGAATTAACCAACGACTAACGCTAACGATATGTTTTCATTACTTCAAATAGAATGGCTTAAAATAAAAAAGTATCCCGCGTTTTGGGCCATGCTTATTATTGTACTACTTACCTACCCTGCTGCCAACCTCATGTTTTATAATGTGTACCTGCGCATCACTACGCAAAAAGGTACCGACATGCTGGCTAAAATGTTATTAGGCAACCCCTTTGCATTTCCTGAAACCTGGCATACGGTAGCGTATATTTCTTCGTTTTTTATTATTCTCCCTTCTATATTAGTGATCATGCTGGTAACCAACGAGTATCAGTACAAAACACAACGCCAAAACATCATTGATGGCTGGACTAGACGTCAATTTATGACTAGTAAACTTATGGATGTACTGATTGTAAGTAGTATCACCACCATCCTCTACACCCTTGTTGCCATTGGGTTTAGCATCTATGCCAGCACCTTTGATGCCAGTAAAATTTGGGATCAATCGTATTATATTGGTCTTTTTTTCTTACAAACCTTTGCGCAACTTTCTATTGCTTTTCTACTAGGCTATCTAATAAAAAAAGCATTTATAGCACTAGGCATATTTTTATTTTACTACCTGATTGTAGAAAATATTGCAACTGGGTATTTAAAAATAAAAGCTGCAAAAATTGGTGGCGATATAGGCAGGTATTTGCCTTTTGAAATTTCGGACCGCATGATTGTTGCGCCTGCTTTTATGGGTAGGTTTGGAAAAGATTTAAAAGAAGCCTACGAGAAATCATTATCAGAAGTACCAACACAGATAATACTATCATTACTACTTACAACAGCTATATGGGCTTTTTGCTTTTATATGCACCGTAAAAAAGATTTGTAATTTTTTGGAGGGGCGAAACGATTAAATCAAGCACCAAACTTATAAAACGAGGGGGAAGCTTATAAATCTAGAGTCGATAAACTTTTTGATATTTCTGGATAATCAAATACAAAACCTGTATCTTGTATTTTTTGCGCCGATACGGTGGTGCTTTTAAGTACCTCAATACTCATTTCTCCAAGCATAATTTTTAATACAAAACTTGGCACGTACGTAGTAATATAAAAACTACCATACAACACTTTTGCGAGTGTTTGGGTAAGTGTTTTATTGCTTACAGGTGCTGGTGCCACTGCATTATAGCTACCACTGATGTTTTCATTTTCGAGCGCATACACATACATTTTTGCCAAATCTCTAACATCAATCCAGCTTATCATTTGCTTACCGTTTCCTAAAACAGCAGCCATTCTTACAGCTAGCGGTTTTAAAAATTCTTTTAACGCACCTCCATGTTTACTAAGTACAATACCTGTGCGTAAACACACAAGGCGCTTTTGTAAACCATTTATATTTGCTGTAACGGGCGCAATAGAAGATTCCCAGGCAGCACATGTAGTACCTAAAAAGAGTATCATTATTGAGTTATATGATAAATTTTTTAAAACAGCTTTCCCAAAAATGGTAGAAAAGCTGGGTATTGTTTACACTCCGGTTGAGGTGGTGGATTTTATCATTCATTCGGTGGCTGATATACTTCAAAAAGAATTTGGCAGAAGTATATCAGATGAAAATATACATATACTGGACCCATTCACAGGAACTGGTACTTTCATAACAAGGTTGTTACAAAGTGGGGTGATTAATTCAAGGGATTTGGCACGAAAATACACACAAGAGATACATTGTAATGAAATTGTATTGTTAGCTTATTATATCGCAGCTGTTAATATTGAAAACACTTTCCATGATTTACAACCTGAAACCAATACCACTTACATTCCATTTGATGGGATATGTTTAACTGATACTTTTCAGTTAGGCGAATCTCCAGATGGTGAAAAGCTATTTTCAGAAATGTTTCCACAGAATAGTAAAAGGGTTCAGCGTCAACAAAAGGTTCCTCTTAAAATTATAATTGGAAACCCTCCATATTCAATAGGTCAAAAGTCGGCCAATGATAATGCGCAAAATCAGTCATACCCAAAATTAGACCAACGAATTGCCGATACTTATGCAAAGCTTTCTGATGCTGGTTTAAACAAGTCATTGTATGATGCGTACATTAAAGCATTTCGCTGGAGTACGGACCGTTTGGATAAAACAGGCGGTATCATTTGCTTTGTTTCAAATGGTGCATGGCTTGATGGTAATAGTACAGATGGTTTTAGAAAATCAATTGAAAAGGAATTTTCCTCAATTTATGTCTTCAACCTAAGAGGAAATCAAAGAACCAGTGGTGAATTGAGCAGAAAGGAAGGGGGAAAGATTTTTGGAAGTGGTTCTCGTACTCCAATTTCAGTTACCCTGCTGGTTAAAAATCCAGAACGAAAAATTGATAAAGCCACAATCCATTACCACGATATTGGAGATTATCTGGACAGGGAGGAAAAACTGAAAATCATTAAAGGATTTGGCACTTTTTCGAATCCAGTTATGGCATTAAAACCATTGCAACCAAATGAACATGGCGATTGGTTAAGTATGAGGAATGACGTTTTTGATACATTCATACCATTAGAACCAGAAAAGAAATTGAACCTTAATTCACATACTTTTTTCGTTCAATATGGAGTTGGGATTAATACTGCCAGAGATGCATGGTCATATAATTTTTCAAAAGAAAAGTTGTCAGTTAACATGGCAAGAATGATTAGTAATTATAATGACGAGGTCAATAAAATCAAAACAAATACTTCAAATTCACTTGATAATGACCCACAGAAAGTGAGTTGGTCAGTAAATTTAAAGCAGGACGCTTTTAAACTTAAACAACATAAATTCAACAATAAAGAAATTGTTATCAGTCCATATAGGCCATATTGTAAACAATACCTTTATTTCGATAAACCATTTATTGAAAGACCAGGTGTTAATTCTAGTTTTTATCCAAATGAAATATTGGAAAACATCACAATCTGTATTTCACCCAGCCAGAATGATGGCTTATCACTACTAATTAGTAAAAATCTGACCAATCTTCATTTCAACGGTGATACCCAATGCTTTCCTCTTTATTTCTATGAGGAAAATAATTCCATTCAAAAAGGAATGTTCGATACAGATGAAAGCAGTAAGTTCACTCGCAGAGATGCTATCAGTGATTTTATTTTAGAAAGGGCAAAGAAGCAATACGGTAAGAATGTAACCAAAGAAGACATTTTTTATTACGTGTATGGATTTCTTCATAGTAAAGAGTATAGGGTCACTTTCGCTAATGATTTAAAAAAAATGTTACCACGTTTACCACTTTTAGATGATGTGAGAGATTTTTGGGCATTTAGTAAAGCTGGTAGAAAGTTAGCTGACCTGCATTTGAATTATGAATCAGTTACTCCTCACAAAGAAGTAAAAGTTACAGGAGATGATGGTAAATTTTACACTGTGGAAAAAATGCGTTTCCCAAAAAAGGAAGAAAAGGATACAATTATTTATAATAGCAAAATAATCTTATCAAATATACCAGCAAACGCTTATGAATACGTTATTAACGGAAAATCAGCTATTGAATGGATAATGGAACGATACAAGATAACCCCCCATACAGAAAGCGGTATCACCAATAACCCCAACGATTGGGCGGCGGAGGTAGGTAAACCTCGTTATATATTGGACCTATTGCTAAGTATTATTAATGTGAGCGTTCAGACGGTTGATATTGTTAACAGTTTACCAAAAGTTAATTTCACTGAAAGTCTGTCCACAAATTGATACAATAAAAAAGCGGGTAAAAACTATCTTTTTCCCGTTAAATCAGAGTGATGATTTTATGGACAGCAGATTTGCTAATCTTCCTTGAATTGTTATGCTTATCGTACACGTTCACCTTAGAAGCGATTTGCCTAATTGAATTACCCATTGTATGAAGTTCCTTTACTTTCGAAATAACTTGATTTGAAAGAGATTTTCTACCCCACTTGTTACCCTTATATGATTCCGTGCCATTTTCTGTTTTCCGTATAGCTAACTTGACTCTTTTCGATTTTTTAGCTGACTCATCCTCTGCTAGCCATGCCATAATCTCAAGCATGAAGTTGTACATTATTTCATTAAATGGCGGCTGTATTTGTTGCAGAGTAGTTAACCAGATTTGATTATGACTGTATACATTTATTCGATAAGCCTTACAAAAATCTAAAAACTCAACAAGACGTTTACGATTACGATATATTCGGTCTAAGTCCCAAACATATATTTTTCTAACCTTATTACTACTTATCAGATATTTCAATTTCTCGAGCTCAACTCTTTTTGCATTTCCCTTAAATGCTGACTCCTGCTCTTCAATAACCTTATACGCTGTTAACTTAAAGGTTTTAACAATATCATTGATTTGCAATGTAGGGGTTTGCTCTATTGTACTGGTCCTAACAAATATGTAATCCTCAAGCATATCAATTAACGGATATCAATTAATAAATGATTCTTAAATAACGCAAATACTTTATAATTCTTTTTATTTGCTATTATCTTTTTTATGTTAACCTTACTTCGAAATATGAGCTTTCCGAGCATTTCCCCGTCTTTATAGACATCAAATTCGTTCGGCTCCTCTGATCTTGATATAATTTCAAGTTCATCAGATACCTTGATATAATCATGATGATTCTTACTTATTTGGAAAGGGATTATCATATAAATTTATTTACGGAAAGAGTTAACCATTATCTTATATCCCTCAACACTTTTTGCGATGATTCTAAATGCATGACCTGATATAAAAATCAGAAGAAATGCCCCAGAGACTATCAAGCTATATTTGATAACTGGATAATCAAGATATTTTTCAAAATTCTTACTGTTCAGGTTTATCTTTTTGTAATCCACTGTTTTTTAGATTTAGATAATAGAAACCTCCAATAATCGAAACTGCCAAAACAATGAAGATTATTTTGGTGGATAATATAGAAGACTTTGTATTTACATTGTCATTCACAAAACCACCAATTTCAGTCTTTGAAGAAAATGGGAACTGAGTTTGCTCAAGCATTCGTTTATTTTTTAAAAGAATTTATTAAAATTGTATAAACATCTTGTATGCTGTTTATCTGTTGGTTTACAACCTTACCATCACTAGCAACATAGGTTTTTACCTTATTTTTATTTGCTTCAAAAAATCCTTGTAGTACATCATTCTCATAAAATCTTAATTTATTCCTCAACTCATTCACCTGTGAGTTCAGTTTATGAGATTGATTATCTTGAAGAAGGTCTTCAACATGCTGGCTTAATTTCATCCCTCGTTTAAATGCATCTTCTGCTAAAGATAACTTAAGCGATGGGTTACATTTAAGACCTAACGTAACTCGTTTTTTAGTGTTTCTTAACGAATCGAGGTCTAATCCCTTTGGATTCGCGAACAAAAATCTATTTTTCATACTGTAAATGTAGAATAACTTCAGTTTCAGCTTTATTGTTATGAAGCGTAATAAATCATTATATCAGTTAATCACATTAATTAGCTGGATAACTAAGGTTCTCCAAGTTCCCTGAAAATTATTTCAAGCTGCATGGGAGTATATATTTTTTGATGTTTTCGTAAGTCTAAGGTCTTAATCTCCTTAAGCCATTTAGTTAATGTAGCACTATGAACACCATACATAGAGGCTAACTCCTTTTTCGATAATACTTTTTTCATTTTTTAGTATTTAAGTATCTTTTTATATAATGATTAGGGTAGTAGGGGGGCTATTGTACCCCCTCCCCATGATTTAGTTAATAGTAGAAAACTTAAATCCTTTTAACAAATAGAAAATATGTTCTACCATTTGATTGAACTCGCTGAAAATCCCAATTTTTAGACTTTGCGTATGCCTGAAGATAATTAGTAAACTTGCGTTGTCCAATTTGAACCCCTGTACCGGCTGTATCAATATAATCCTTGAACATCAATGAGGTTTCATATTTTTTATCCATGATAAAATCTTGATATTTTGCCCATGCAATGAATTCTTCGTCAGTATTTTTTTGAAGTAAATTTCTTTCAAGATTAATTGATGGTGAGTAAACTAAGCCGTGTTGGAGATATTCAGAGGCACAGCTAATCATTAGGCTATAAAATCTATTCCACTCATCAGAATCCCAATCCTTTGAAAAAAATAAACATCCGTGATAGTCTTTTATAGGCTGTTCTGTGCCATTTTTAATCAATTTTGAATAATAGTCGCTTAGCTCTATAATAAATTGTCTTCTCTTGTTTGTAGAACCACCATTATCAATAGCTGAGTTTGAACTAATAGCTGTTTTAGGACTGTCGCCAGGTGGAATTTGTATTTGCGACCTATGTTTAGCTTCAACAGTCCATCCATCTGTAAGATTTGAATGCAAAACAGAGAAATCAAAGTTAGGTTTGACATCATCAATCCATACAATTTGGGTACTTGAATCAACTTTTTCCCAGCAAAACCGATTGTCGGGATTAAAGTGTTTCCCATCTATCTTCGCTACACAGCGCAGTGTTTTGAGAGCAGACATTATTACACCTTTACCAGTGCCACCCATTGGATTTTTAGAATCAGTTACAACTTCATCATAAAAAATTACAGCTTGACCCTCAGATTCTTGAAAATAAAAATGTAAAAGGTAGCCAATTGCAGATTTTAGACTTTTCCATCTTTGATTATCATAATTTGTTACATTTTGTAAAAATTTATAAAAATGACCTGACGGAGTATCATCTGAAAAAGTAAAATCTCTGTTAATAAGTTGAGATTCCCATACACATAAGCCTTTAACACTTTTCCAATCTTTAATCTCGTAGCCATTATTTTTGGCAATAATCAAACAATTTTTAAAAGCAAAATATATACTATCCTCCTTGTCTCTTAGAATAGGCTCATTACTGAACCTTAGATGCTCCAGCCAGTTTTTATTAAATATGTTACTGCTACCTTTTAGAAAAATCTCTTTTATAATATTGTAAGGGACATCATATTTAGTTTTATTATGATAGAATGACAAACCTAAGAAATATGCGTCTATATATCGGTGAAGGTACTCCCTCATATCATGAGGTTGCACCTCTTTCAAAATACCTCCATTAACATGAACATAGATTAAGGAATTTCCGACTTTGCGTTTAGCATACCCTGCATCAGTTAGTACAGACAGAATTCCATTCCAATATAAAGTGACAGGAGTATACTCCAAATCACGATTTAATTTAAAGATAAGTATGTCGTATGCAAATGAATTTCTTGATAATATTTGAACTTTACACTTATTTAATTCCATTTTCATTTGAGTTCGTTTTCTGATTTTAAGAAATAAACGCGGTTACCAATTGTATGTGGCTTAAGTATCCCTTTTTTTACCCAATTATGTATTGTTGAAATGTCTACTTTTAATTTATTTGCCATCTCTTGACGTGTTAAGTACTCTTCAGGTTCTTTTGAATAGAGATTCGATTTGATATACTCGAGATCTTTCTGAATCTCATGTACATTGTGTGATAGCTGAAGTACTAATGAGGGTAGAGTGTCGAAGCTTGGGGCTTTTTTAAATGGGTCATTGTTACTATTCATGATAATGCTGTTTTTGTATGGTAGAACGAAAGTAACATAGTAAACCAAACGCTGTAAACTGGAAGTATTTACATAAAGAATTAAGTACTTACATAATAAATAAAGTACTTCAAGTACAAAAAAGAGGAATTGCATTTGCATATTCCTCTTAGTTTACAATAATAAAACTTATATTATAGTGATTCCTATGGTCTACTTTCTTATGTACTTCTTATTATCTGATAGTGACCCTCTAGTATTTTTGTTGAAATTATTTTTGATATTTTTGAATTTAAACCCCAAAAAGTTGTCTGTTAATAATTCTATATATTTATCTCTATTTTTCTGGAACCCGAATAATTCTTCATAAGTCTCGGTATAGAAAGTATAAAATACTTTGGTGATTAACATCCTTTCACCTCTGGGTTTTTGATTGATTCTTATCTTTCTTTCTAGTTTACCAGAGCGGAAAGCCACATTTATAAACAATTCAAATTGCTCATCAGTCAGAAAAGGCTCAGAATTTCCTTCGCTAACCCGTGTCTTTAAAACCTCGAAGTAACTAATTGCAGTTTTTAATTCAAGTTTGTCAGAAAAAGAAGTACACATTATTTTTCTCAATTCGTTACTCTTATCAGATGTGCTTCTGAGATTTTCATCTGCCTGATATGTTTTAGTAAATATTTTATCAGTTTTATTCAGTTGTGATATGTCTTTTACTATATTTCCCTCGTAACTGTTTATTATCTTTCGCCTGTACTCAATCCATTTTTTGTTATCATCAAAATATTTAAATTTTGCTTTTCTTGCAGCTTCATTTATGATAATATAATCTTTGATAGACCTTAGTGCATCTTTATAAATATCTTTAATCTCCTTGTCAGTAAGATGATCGCTTATATTGAATTTTGGAGGCACTATATATTTTCCCTTTTTTGTCTTAGAAGGAGTGCTATTTATTTTAGGTTTTAAAGAATCCTCAATTGTATGATTAATGGATTCATTAAATACTTTTGTTGCTTTTTCAAAATCCCCCAACTTGTAATAATGATATATTAGTTTTCTGGAAGTAAGCCAAAATCCAACATTAAATTGTTCTGAAGCTACCAAAGTAGAGAAATCAATATGTTTCTCTACAAAATACTGTTCATCAACAGCTGATTTCATTTTAAATGAAAGCCACCTATCAACTAAGGAATCCAGATTTTTAAAAAATAGAACCATATCAATCATTTATATATTGTGCCATTAAGTGAGACATCTCTGTTGTTGTTTTGCCAATGTACTTTAAGAAGGTACTTTCATTCTTGTGTCCTGTAATGCTCATAAGTACAGCAGTAGGAACTCTACCGAAATTGTTAGTAGCGAAACTTCTACGCCCGATATGTGAGCTTACAAGTTCAAACTTTTTATACTTTCCCTGCACTTTTCTATTAAGTTGGCTATCTATTTTATTTCCTACTATCTGCTTTGTTAATCCCGCAATTTGACAAACTTCTTTAATTAATTCGTTGTAATCACCTTCATTAAATTTAGGTGGAAAATCACCATCATACTTTTCTAAAATTCTCTTCATTTTTTTACTTAATGGTAGAGAAATATTAGTACCTGTTTTCATTTGTGTAAACTCAAGCAATAGTTTACCTTTTTCATGCCTTATCTTATCTTTTGTAAAATTCATAAAATCTGATATCCTTTGTCCAGTTTCGATAGAGATAATTAGCCAGTCTCTTGCATTGATAAGCTTATTTTGTTTCAAATAAACGCTTTCAATAATTTCTATTTCATCTTGACTTAAGTATATCACAGGCCCTCTGTCTTCTTTAAGTGGCGTCAATCCTCTTAATTCAGGGCTAACTTCCACTTGATTTCTCTCAGCATGATAGCATACCGTTTTTATAAATTTTATCATTCTTGAAACAGTCCCCTTTTGATAGCGTTGAATATCTATTGTATAATCAATAAATTTACTTCGAAAGTTTTCATTAATATCTTTAACAAAAAGTACCTTTTTCGAGTAGGCTTGATATTCTTTTAGAATTTCTTTTACATTTTTATACTTCCTAATAGAATCATCATCAATGTTGTGATTCTTTCTACTTATATAAAAATCAAAGTAATCCACCAGTTTATTAGGAATGTAATCTTCAGTTATTGGCGGGTTAATAAAATCCTTTAGCCAAAGACTATTAATATCTGACTTTCCAACATGTCGGTTATAGTGGTCTTGTAGCTGATTTGAAAATTTATCTAAGTCAGACTTTAATTTCTTTAAACTTTCAGACTTTAAATGAATTGGACGACCTTTTTTTTGGCTCCATTCATTGATACTTACTATAAATTTGGTTTTAGCTTTCGCGTCAATATCTCGACCCTCCCGAAGCCTGACGTAAATTCCAGCTGGGTTCCTGCTGCTTTGTATGAAAAATTTGATTGTCGCCATAAGATAAAGTTAACTAGTTTAGTCCACATTTAGACCACAATTATTAAACTTAGTACCATTAAATTCAATTTACTTCAATTCCAAAAAAATATTTAAAATCAATGTATAATTGAATTTTAGATACTTTTACAATAAAATAAGCCTTTTCAGGGTAATGGGTTATTGAATTAATATGAATCCCTCTCTCTCCGCAGACTAAAAAGCCAGCACATTGTGCTGGCTTTTTTTATGGGAAAAATGAGTCTGAACCAAAGGTTCAAGCGAAATTGGGCCCATAAAAAAAGAAAAGGGCGAAGCCCTTTGTAGGCTTTTTAGTCTGCAGGCCCCCCTTCAGGGATCAGCTTCGCTAATCCCTGAACTACTCAGCTTCGCTAATCCCTAGGCACTCACCCAATTCTATAGAACTAAATCTATTCCCGCTTTTTTTGATTATTGATTCCTAAACACGACTTTTGAAAGGAATCTATCGTATGAAAATAATATTTAATATATTAATTATTCTTTTACTACCTGCTGCGTTGTTGGCACAATACCAAATTAAGGTGTCGGCGGTTCGTCCGGTAGATAGTATTGTTTATATAAGAGGTGCGGTATTTGATGACAAAAACTTTATTCCAAAAGATACCATTCGTTTAAATGGTAAAAGTGCAATACTAAATGTTGCAAAACCCATTATTGGAGGCGTGTACTTTTTTTACTTTCCAACATCTAAACAAAAGGTT
>Ga0255110_1000414_pt1 | contig 11958 bp, 9 predicted proteins | sample Law_Miss_RepC_8h_FD_188479 | JGI IMG/M metagenome (GOLD analysis project Ga0255110, IMG submission 188479) | Freshwater microbial communities from St. Lawrence River, New York, United States - Law_Miss_RepC_8h | ecosystem: Environmental > Aquatic > Freshwater > River | place: USA: New York... | reverse complement strand
AACTATTATATACTATTGAATTATTAGTACTAAAACGATATTTGTTTACATTTATATCATTTATAAAATAACATCTAAATTTAGTAATATCAACATTTTCAAAATATAAATAATATGTTGTATCATTCGTATACGTTGAACCATTATGCCTATCAATTGCATAATTGTGTGCTAAATATGTATCAGTCATTTTTTTAAATATTTTTAGAATTAAAATAAATGGTGCGTTTTTAGGATACCTATCTATTATATCTAATATTTCATCATCATTGGATATATTACTTAACGAAACAAAATCGTTTTTATTTTGTAATTCACGCGATAATTCACTAGTTATATTTAAAGTTTTTTTAAAAAAACTTAATAAAGAGTTTATTGGAGTATTTACAAGTGTACTTACATTTGTACTTACCCTTTTTATTTTAGCAACCTCATTATTACCATCATCTATATTATCTATCGTTTTTGTACAATAACGTGCTACTTTTTTTAAATTATCAATATTGTTTTCATAATTATCATAATTGTGTTTTTTGAAAAAAGTTATTAAATCATTTAAAGCATTATTATCTGAAAAGCAAGTAAGCTCGGGCAACATACCTATATATATATATAGTAGAAAAAATATTATATGCCCGAATATCCTTTTAAGGTAATATGTGTTTAGCTTAAATAATAATATTATACATCTATCATATGCTTTGTGTAATCTGTCATACATTTTAGGATATCGCTATAAGATTCTCTTTGATTGACAGTTCGCGGATATAAAACAAGCCATTTATCAACCATTTGTAATTTTATCCAATAGACATCAAACTCATATTTTCCAGAAACAGTAGGATTCTCTATCAATAATCTAAGGCCTTCTTTGTAATTTGCTATTATCTTATCATAATAATGCTTTTTAACTATGTAGCCAGCAGCAGAATAAGAAGCTTTTACGCGATATATATAATTATTAATGGGAATAATGCCATTAACCTTGTCGAGGATGTTAGTAGCTATAAGCAATACATCATAGTCTAACGAATTAGATTCAATGAAGTTCCTAAAATCTATAAGCATCTTATTATATCTCTCGGGTTGTAAAAATTGAATATCATCTTCTAAAATTACCACATAATCTAAATCTTTTTCCTTTGCCATCTCTACAACAGCCAAATGACTCATACAACAACCTATTATACCCCTCGCATGTTTAATAGCATCAAATCGTTCATACTTCCATTTCATCTTTTTCAGCTCCGTTTCAACTAATACCTTCCTATCCACCCTTTCTTCAAGATTAATATAATATACATTTTCTAATAAATATTTATTTTGAAAGGTCTCGCACATTATCCAATGTCTAGGAAATAAATCACCCATATCATTTATTAATGTGGAATTAAACCAAATATCTGGATAGCATATTAGTTTTTTCTCATTATCATCTGCTAGATAAGCAGACCACCAGCTAAAAGTACTATTAGCAATTATATGATGCTTACATAAACTCATAGCTATCATTTGCTCCCAATCTTCCAGCTTATTTTTAGTTTGTGTAAATGTAATTTTCTCAAAAATAGTTCTAAGCGGATTTATATAATTATATAGAACAAAATCCTTATCATCTTCCTCGCAAAAATACAATATTTTAACATTTGATTCTCGCGCCTCTATATATTTAATGGCGTTTATATAATATTCCATAGGCATTATAGGATGGTTTTCTAAGTTTTTAAAATCACCTATGCGAAAATGCAAAGAGACCATATCACAAGGATTAATATCGGTTATCTTGCTTTTTACAGCATTTCTCTTTGTGTACCAATCTATCTCTGCGAGGAACTTGCCTTTATATTCGTCAAAATATTTATATGATTGAAAATATCCGCACAATTTAATATCATCTTCGATGGATATTTTAGGTAACTCATTGTATTCAAAGGATTTCTCGTTATATACCGGAAACCCTATTTTATCATTTGTTAAATACTTTTGCAAACCGTCTAAAAAATTATTCCAATAAACATTTCTATAAGTACAGCTGGGGCTATGAGATTTCCTTTCAATTATTAGAGGATTCCCATATTTTTTTGAATAAGCCATAGCAGTAATAATCTGAAACAGTTGATTTCCTAAACCCCCCATTATATCAATAGATATCATAGATTATAAATATATAAATACAATATTTATATATAATAAATATATACTTATATATTTGATGTTTGCAGATATAGTTAAGCTAATTAGTTTAAGCAAGAATACGCCATATATTATTTTTGGCGGTACCATAATTGTGGATGAACCAATATGTAAAAAAGAGCAGACCAACGAATCATACATCTTTGCAGCAGACTGTGTAGATAACTGGGTAATAAAAGATGTAGCAGCATACCATAACAGTAATGAAAGTAACGAAACGCATATAAATAAATAATGCTATAATAATACAATATACAATATACAATATATAATATATAATATACAAGATATTATACGATATGGATACGATACAAATGAACCGAGCTATTGAATTATCCTCTGTTAGTACTGGCGGGCCATTTGGAGCCGTTATTGTTGATAGAGCGGGTAATATAATTGGCGAAGGGCATAACGAAGTAACGGTAAATAATGACCCTACGGCTCATGCGGAAGTAGTTGCAATTAGAAGAGCTTGTGCTAATAGTAATAATTTTAGTTTAGAGGGCTGTACCATTTACACAAGTTGCGAACCTTGTCCTATGTGTCTCGCTGCTTGTTATTGGGCACGGCTGGACAAGATATATTATGCCAATACACGCCAGGATGCAGCGGATATTAGCTTTGATGATAGATATATATACGACGAAATCAAGAAAGACAATGATAAACGAGCAATGCCTATAATTCAGATTGAACATGAAGATAATAAGGCAATGGCAAAAAAAATATTTAGCGATTGGTTTAACAATAGCAAAAATATTAGATATTAGGATATAGCAAGTTTTATTTTTATAATATATTTATAGATTATATGAGTACTGAGTTTGAAAGAAAATATATTGAATCGCAAAGAATAAGAGAGAAATATCCCGAAAGGATTCCTGTAATAGTAGGAAGGGCAACTGGATGTTCATTAAATGATATTGATAAAAAAAAATATTTAGTACCTTGTGATATTACAATAGGCCAATTTATATCTATAATAAGACAACGCATTAAACTGTCGCCAGATAAAGCAATATTTATTTTTATAAATAATATATTGCCCCCTACATCTGCTAATATGCTTACGATATATAATGAAATGAAACACGGCGATGGTTTCCTATATATATATTACAATGGCGAATCGGCATTTGGTTGTTAAAAATTGATATGTATCTAAATATAAAGAAGATATACAGATTAGAATAATCGCTCTTCTATGAATCCTAATCCAAATATGACAAGTCTAATGGATGATATTCGCAATTACAAGAAGAGCAAGGATGATTTATATGAATATTGCGAGAATAATGGATATACGTACGAAAAGATGAAATCGGCAATTATCTATTATATGAATGATTATAGCCCATGTTTATATGGAATATCTAAAAATAACTATAAGAAAATTAGGAGAATAGCTGCCTACAAAATCAAAGAGAAAAAATACATTTACCTTTATTCTCTCATTCTCAATTACGATAGCAATCCTAAAACCGAAATTAACAGATATCTCGGGTGTCTTACGGCCGATGAACGGAATCTATTTTTACGTGACATTATGAAATAAATCCAGATATGAAGATATAATCGCTATCTGGTTAATGGTTTGTATGTATAATAATCATTTATTATCTCATTGTATATCAAATATATAGAGCAAAAATATCGTAGAAAGCTCGTAATAATATTATCAACAATTATTCTTTTTTCTATATCTGGAATTATATTTAATGCCAATACTACAACAGGAACAGTTATAGCCCACATTTTCATATTATTCCAATTATATTTAATGCGCATTGTATATGAAAAGATATATATATAGCATATTACGAAGTCGGCAAATTGTGAATAAAATCCCCTCAATATAACATGATACAAATACAGCGGATACACTAGCGTAGCTGAATATACACGGTGATAATGTACAGTTTCGCATTTACCCTTGCGTATTAGGGTCATCATAAAAGGTGCTGATTGAATTGCATATAATGGAGCAAAATTAAGAGAGCTTGCAAGTTCCCCCGAGAATACAGCAAATATAGTAGCACCGAACTGTTTTTTAGCATATTCGCATTTTATTCTTGTCTTTTCGTATTCTGTTAAATATCCAGGATAAGGCATAGCATTCGTCGTTCTCTCCTCCTTATCTCCATATTTTTCGGTTATAACTGCTGCAACTTTAATAACCCCTATAATTATCAAATATTTTATAAAACATTCAAATATTATCGCAATTCCTTTATTGCTTCTCCCAGCTTCTCCTGAAAATGTCTGAGATTGTGTAGGCCATAATTCAAGTAAAGTTATTAATGTAAATAATACATGGCGACAAGAAAATAATATAGAATGAAGTTGAAACTCCTTCCATATCATAGGACCTGAAAAGTTCCTTTTTTCTGGCAATGGTATCGTAAGGGAAGCTATGGGCAATAAGGCGTGAATAAGAACGCAAGAACAGGAAAAAAATTTGGACTCAAAAGGCGGGAATGAAGTTCCGTAGGCAATAGCATAATAAAATCTTAATATAAAATTACAAAATGCCAATAGGCCAAATGTCTTATGTATATGATATTTGTCGTGATTCGTAAAAAGATGAGCCATCTTATGTAAGTAATTTATATAGATATTTTTATATATTTTATATGTTTTATATGTTTTATATGTTTTATATGTTTTATTTTATGATATCTATGATATGAGGTGGAGACTATAGAAGTGCATATACCTTATAGTTAATATATGAATAGTCTTTCATAGGGCGACAGCAGTGAAAATCAGAATATAAACCATTCTTTATATTGTTTATAATATGAGAATCATTCTTGACAATATTATTTATTTCATAATAAGAATCGCGACATAATCTTTTGTAGCCTGTTTTACTTTCGTCAAGACAAACAAGATTGGCAGTTTTTGCATTCCATTCCATTATTTTTTCATATAATACTAATTGATCCGTAGACCAACCGAGATTTCCATGTCCTTCCTTAATTGTCGTGCCATTGCTTACACTCAATATATAATTCCTAATATCATCTATATTATTGATTTTAAAAACATCTCGCCATACCTCATTTGTCGCGATATTATAACACATAGCAAGTTGTTTATATTCAAAACATACATTGCCTCTGTAATAAATAAACTTACTATTGTCAAATGGCTCAACATTTTTAGTATAATATGTCCTATTCATAGGCAGCATATCCATATCTGTAATTAATATACCATTCTTATAATTCAATATAGAAGGATACAATAACCTAATAAATTGTGCTGTAAAACTCGTAAGAACATTCTCAATCGGTTTAAACAATATAATATTGTTTTTATATTCCATAAATTGCTCGGGTATTTCATCGGCTACCAAAATAATCTTAACATCTACATTAGGATACAACTTATTCCATGTTTTAACAAAAATAGGTATGAAATCAATATAATAAGGATTCGAATTAACAGAAGTTAGCACACAATCCAATATCATTTTATATATATCCATCCAAATATTTATATAGAATATAAGGCCCTCTCCAAAGACCGCCAAAAGCCAGCCAAAAATACAAAAAATACAAAATACATATATCCCCTGTCCGAAACCATCAGATATCTAATAGAGCCAGCGAAGATTGAGATTGGTCATCTCAGGAGAATATTGAAACGGAACGCTATCCTGAATCTTGATAGGGACACAAACATTTCCGCTACTTACATAGAGATTGCAGAGAGCCTCCCAATCTTCGCAAGTAATATCGCAGGTACTCATAATATACTGCTTGATACTTCCAAAACCCTCTTCCCTAACCTGGTTATTCAGTCGGTAATCTTCGGCAATACGCAATAGGATACTGCGGGATAACATAGGACAGCTCTTGTATCCCGGATTCTTAATCCAGCAAGTATTCCTGAAATTGGTAGTGAGGCAGCAATTACACATCGTAAATCGGATTGTAAATCGGATGATATGATATATATTATTAGATAGCCTATCAATTTTATACTATTTTATATATTATTAGAACAAATTGATATATTCTAAAGTATTATATTTTATTATACAGTTTTCATAAAGTCTATAAATCTATTTATTACAAATATCTTTTACACATTATGAGATGTTGTATACATAGTATGATATAGGGTATTTATTAAAAATTACAATTTTTAACTTCTTCTGCGTAATGTTTAAATTTATCTATGAATTGTTCTTTTGTTATAAAGGTCGTTGTTTTATCAGGATTTAAAAAATTGAACCAACTTTTTATTGTTTTAATATCATTAAAGTGTATTTTAGGTTTTATGTATATATATTCATCATTACTTCCAGGTCTTGGTATATTATAAGGAGGTATATAGTTGTGTAATAACATTCCATCATTGAATAACTTATATATATTAACTAACATAGTATTTGTTGTTAAATCTGCTGAACCAGTAGCAAAATATCCAGTTGCCCCAACGTCAGCAGGTATATGACATATTTTATATACTTCTTTCTCTTCTCCGCCTATCACACGAGATATATATATATAAATAAATTTTAATATACTTATTCTACCATAAGATGGATGAGTTCCATAATCATCCATATCTACTGTCACTATTTTATGTTTTAATTCTAACTTTTTATCGTTCCCGTGTTTTATAAATACAGGTACTTCTATTTTTGGGTCTATTATTTTCATAACGTTCATAAGTTCATCTATATTTTCTTGTGTATATTTAGTTTTTGTCACAGGATTTATAAAAGGCTCTTTGGCGTTTACACATTTTATTAGATAATTATAGAGTTTAGGAGCATATATACATTCCGTTCTGTATTTCTTTTTATCCGGCGTATATACTTTTAATCTCACCATAAGCTGGAGTTTAGAAAGCGGGTAATTCTCGTCGTCCAATTCTTCATTTGTCAATATATCAATTTTCTCACTACATTTATCAGCAAAGTCAGAAGAATTATAAAGAATATTATTCGCAAAATCTTCTCTTGTCATAGACATTAATTTATTTCCATCAATCAATTGTGTTTCGGCACTTGAAGAAGATTCTCCAATATGTTTCTTTAATGCTTTATAAGACATATTCTTTACCCTATTATATTCCTCTACGATATGCGATACCTTTGCATATTCTTCTCTAAACTTTGCTACTATGCTGTCTTTTATATATAACGGGTCTATCTCCATCGCAATAGTATGTTCTTTTCCCCAATGAAGAGTTATTTTAGGTTTTTTTGGAGGTTTCGGAGAACTACCTTCTTTTGTAGTTTCATATAATGTTTGTTTATCTCTGTATTTTTTCAAAGCAGTATCATATTTATCTCTTTCTTTTTTAAAGGCTTTATATTGTTCATCATTTAAATATTTTACATTTTCCTTAGGTTTAAATGTTGTTAAATCAATTAACTGAGAATATTCAGATTTTTTTATTTCAACCAATTGCTTCTCATAAACTTCAAAATATTTGTCAAGAGGGTCATTTATAAAAGTAAACTTTTTAAATTTATAATTTTCTATAATTCCTGAGTAGGGATTAAAACACTCGTCTATATCTTTTTCAATCTTCTTGTAATCATTATAATAAGATAATGCATCTCTAATCCATTCTTTTTCACGTCCTGTGTTATATATTACACTGTGCCATCCCTGATTATCTATTAAATATTGAAGAACAGTTTTTCCAGTAGCCATTTTTTTGGATTCTAAAAAGTTTATAAAACAATATCCTTGTAAATTGATAAGTTTTATCTGTTTCATTCTTTCGGGATAATCATATCTAGATATGTAATCAGTATCTAAAAAAGAATCAGTCATTTCTTCAATATAATCAGTAATTAATGAACCAATTATTTCGGTATTTGTCGCCGGTCCAGTAGAATCATATTTGTAATATTCATAACTAAAACGGTTTTTTAATACTTTTATCTCAGTCTTTAGAATGATAGAAGCATCATCTTCATATTTATCTTCATATTTATCTTCATCATCATCCTCGTCGCCATTATAATCATCTTTAAAAATGTCTAACTCTTCTGTAAGTAATTCGTGCATTATGAACTCGGTTGTATTATTATTTTTATAGTATTTATTGTAAGTAGAAATATCATTCTTTTTACAACAGGTATAATAAAATAAATCAACATCTCCAAATAATAAATGATTTTTGGGAAAAAGATTAATTATATATTCTTCTGAAAACGACCCTTTTTTCATAATTTTATAGGCTTTTTCATATATATCATAATAATTCTTACTCATAACAGGTATATCATATCCTTCAATAGGATGTTTTTTGGGTTCATCGCACCATCTTTTAACATCTTCAATTGTTTTAAATGTTAAACTTTTAGACATAAATTAAATAATTCTAATATATAATTATATTATAATTAAAAATATAATATTCAAAAATTAATATAAATAATTTTTAACTTCTTCAGCGTAATGTTTAAACATATTTATAAAGTCTTCTTTTGTTGTTTCATATAATGGAATCCACATTTTAGAATCATAGTATTGATTGAAATGTATTTCGGGTTTTATATATGAATATTCTAATGTTCCTTCATACATATATTCTATACGATACGGAGGTATATATTGATGTAATAATCTGCCTTCATTAAATAACCGATATATACCAAATAACATTACTTCTGATGTTAAATCACTTGAACCAGTGGCAAATATACCTCCTGCTTCTATATCCGCGGGAATAGTACATATGTTATATACTTCATACTCTTTATACCCAATACTACGCGATAAATAAATATTATAATATCTTATAATATTTATATCGCCAAACGAAGAATCCAAATCATTATATTCCTCGGTTATAACTCTATATTCGAGTTTTAACATAGTATCATTCATATGTTTTATATATACTGGAACCTCTAATGAAGGGTCTATTATTCTCATAACTTTCATAAGCTCTTCTATGTTTTCTTGCGTATATTTAGCTTTTGTCACAGGATTTATAAAAGGCTCTTTGTTATTTATACATTTTATTAGATAATTATAGAGTTTAGGAGCATATATACATTCTGTTCTGTATTTCTTTTTGTCTGGCGTATATACTTTCATTCGCACCATAAGCTGGAGTTTAGAAAGCGGGTAATTCTCGTCGTCCAATTCTTCATTCGTCAATATATCTATACTCTCGCTACATTTATCAGCGAGTCCCGAATAGTCATACAAAATATCAGCATATATTTTCTGTTTAGTCATTCCAAGTAATTCATTATCTTGTATAAGTTTTTTTACAAAACTTGAAGGCGATGAGGTAGTCATATTTTTTTTTAATTCTAAATATGGCATGTTTTTAATCTTATTATATTCATTAATTGTGGGCAAAACAGAGTTATAATCTTTTAAAAAGTTTTTAACAATATTATCTTTTATATGTATAGGATCTATCTCGCCCGCAATAATATGTACTTTACCCCACGGTAGTTTATATTTAGGTTTTACAGGCGGCAAAGGAAAAGGACGCGGATATGGTCGTATATCAGCGTCATTTGTTAGATTCCATTCTTCTCTTTGTATTTCATAACTATTTAATGCGGTTCGATATCTTGCAAAAGCATTAACATATTTAGTTTTTATATTTTTAAATTTTTTATATTCAGCATTATTTAAATATTTTAAATTTTCTTTAGGTTTAAAAGTAGTCAAATCAATCAATTTTGAATATTTAGGATTTTTAATTTTTTCAAGTTTCTTCTCAAATTCATCAAAATAAGGGTCAAGCGGGTCATTTATCATCAATAGTTTCTTATCTTGTGCGTTTTCTATAATACCTTTATTAGGATTATAGCAATCATCAATATCCGTATAAACCATTTTGTAACTATCATAAATATTTAAAGCATCTTTTATCCAATAATATGGTATTTTTTTATATTCTTTTTGTAAATATTCAATAATATTATATCCATTACTAAACTTGTTATTTTCTAGTAGTTTTATAAACTCAGAAGTCTCTTTCGCAGAATTATCATCCTTATTTACAAAATATCTTAACATTTCAGTTCGTTGCGGATAAGAATATTTCTCAATACATCGGTTATCTAAAAAAAAGTCAACTAAATTTTCACAATAATCCTCAAAAGTATTTTTCATATCATCTCCATCAAAACATTTTTCTATTAAAGTAAATTCTTGTTCAAATATAGTTTTTCCGTCTAATAAATCTAAATTATTCATAAATTCATATTCTAATAATTCAAATAAGTAGTCTGTCGCATCCTTATACTTATTTACCTTATTTTTATTATTATTAAGATAATAAAGTAAGTCAATGCTACCAAATAATATATGATTTTTTGGCAATTTACTCGGGATTTCTGCCTTATCTATTTTATTATTAATCATAATATTATACGCCTTTTTGTATATTTCTTGATATTTGTAACCATTAGGCATCATAGGTGTTCCCGTTAAGGGATGTATTGTAGGATTACTACACCATAATTCAATATCTTCAATTGTTTCAAATTTTTTTTTAGAAGATAATAAAATTTCATTATTGGGAATGCCTGTAAAATCGTAGTTGGTGAACTTATCCATATTATTTTTAATCCATAGTAAAATTAAAGTATAAGTCTCTCCATCTATTTTAATTTTAGTTTTAGATTTTAAAAATAAACCAGGAATCTTTCCATCGGTACTATTATAAGTCTTTAAACTATCCAACCAAGAAATAATTGTAGCGCCATTATTTACAATATATAACTCATTAAGTGATTTATTTATATTTTGTTCCTTCTTTGAAACAGAAGTCATCCTATAATTTAGCAACATTTAATAAACTATTTAGTAATCTATAAATGCTGATAAAAATTATTAAGTTATTTACATAACTCTATAACTCTATAACTCTATAACTCTATAACTCTATAACTCTATAAAAAGCAAGGCATAAATATCTATGTAGATAGTAATTATTTAGTTAAAGTTGTCTCATTAACATAACCAAAATATACATAGTTATGTAATGGACTAATTTTGTAGATTTTTTGACATACAATACATCCTTGTAAATCTTCAATGATGTATATTGGATAGGTTGAATAAATAATTATTTAGATTATTTTGTAATTTTTTCAGGATTAATTTTACTATCTATATATATAATTATTTATTTCTTGTGCATAATGCTTGAATCTATTTAAAAATTCCTCTTTAGTTAATAGCTTAGGATCATAATTTGATTTTCTAACCCAATTATCAATAGTTCTAATTTTATTAAAGTGTATCTGTGGTTTTAAATATATATATTGATTAGTTGTTCCAGGTCTTGGTATGTTATAAGGAGGTAAATAGTTGTATAATAAACGCCCTTCGTTGAATAGCTTGTATATATTAACTAACATAGTATATGAATTTAAATCAGCTGAACCTGTTGCAAAAGTCCCGGTTGCTTCAATATCATCAGGTATATAGCATATTACGTAAACTTTTTTCTCTACCCCTGCTATCATACGAGATAGATACATCTCATTAAAACGCAAATAGGGTATTCCATCAAATGATGCGTCCGCTCCAAGAACTCTCAAATTAACTTCGTGTGTTATATAATCTATTTTTAATTTTGTATCATTTCTATGTTTTATAAATATAGGTACTTCTATATTCGGGTTAATTATTCTCATAACTTTCATAAGCTCTTCTATGTTTTCTTGCGTATATTTAGCTTTTGTCACAGGATTTATAAAAGGCTCTTTGTTATTTATACATTTTATTAGATAATTATAGAGTTTAGGAGCAT
>Ga0255110_1000413_pt1 | contig 11968 bp, 15 predicted proteins | sample Law_Miss_RepC_8h_FD_188479 | JGI IMG/M metagenome (GOLD analysis project Ga0255110, IMG submission 188479) | Freshwater microbial communities from St. Lawrence River, New York, United States - Law_Miss_RepC_8h | ecosystem: Environmental > Aquatic > Freshwater > River | place: USA: New York... | reverse complement strand
ATTTAGAGAAGAACCCTTCAAATGTTTTAATATTTTTCATAAAATAAATTTATTTTTATAGACTATATATAAAAATTAAAAATCTATTTTGAGTAAAGAAATAATTGTTTAGAGATTAATATATACCGGAGAATAGAGGGGACTTATAAATTTATTTATAAGTGGAGATTTTAATATTATTTACTTAGTAGTCTAATTAAATCTTCAGTGATTTTAGTAATTAATAACTTATCATCTAACTTAATATTAGGAATGTTTTTAACCATAGAGTATTTATCATTACCATCAACATTAATCTTAGAGATAGATTCACATATTCTTTTATTTTCTTTGAATTTAGTAATATAATAACTTTTCAAATCATTAACGAATTTATTTAAATCAACACCTTCTTTATAGTTATACTTAACCATTTGAAGTTCGTTATCTTTTTCAACCATAATATACCAGATTGATTTCTTAGAAACTTTAACATTTTCTAAAAAGTTGTAAGCTTTAGATGCTTTAACATTTTTGGGAAATTTAGCAACTTTACCAGTGAAATCAACATTACTTTCATGAGTTCTCTCATCATCATCGATATCATTAATAAAGGAATCTTTATCAACATCAACTTCCAAGTTTTGATCCTGTGGTATAATATTTTTTCTTGAAGCCAATCTCTCAACTTTGTTTGAATCTTTAGATAAATTAGGATTCATTGGTCTATCACCATCTGTCTCGGGAGACACTGGTAAAGAAGGATCAATCTCTTCAATTTTAGATTTTCCTTTAATCTCAGAGAACTTCTTAAAACCAACTACTTTTTTGCTATCAGCCATTCTTACAATTTATTTTATTGTTTATATATAAAAAACTGAAAATTGTTTTTTAACCTATTTGTTTATAATGATATTTATTTACCATATAATTTTTAAAATTCTTTATTATATTCATTTGATCGAAGGATAAAGCAATTATTGGTCTGAGTTTATCTAAAAAATTAAACATTCTAACGTTTTGAAACATATATGGTGAAAGACTTTTATTTAAAATATCTTGTTCATAATTGAAATTTGGTGAGATGTCATCGTGAAATTGTCTCATATATCTTAATTCTGGTAATTGTTTTTGGTCGTATAACATTATCCTTGTATTTTTTTAGGGTCCGGACTTTTAGTGTCCTTTCTATCAACTGATCCAACTTCAAAATATCTAACTGGTCCTCTTGTAGAAGATTCTAATGATGGGTCTTCATCAACATACAGATTACTAAATCTATCTCTGAAACCACCTCTTAAAACCGGTAATTCATCCGCTATAAAAAGTATATCACCTAAAATAGGATCTAAACCAGGTGTTAATCTAACATCATATCCAGATTGATTATAGTTCATGTGATAGTCTTCATTTTTCTGACTTATAAAATTAATATTAACAGAATGAATATCGGGTAAGTTTTGAATTATTCTTACAATTTCTGATTTAGGAATTCTATTCAAACGAGTTAAATTTAAAAAATAGTCAGACATAATAGATACTATCTGCTTTTTAACGGCCAGTTCTTTAGCGTCTTTAAATCGTATAACATGCACTTCCATTATATATTTTGAAACTTTTGGTGTTCTTATAACAAACTTTCTTGTTAATTGAATCACACCAGATGATCTAAGATAATTAGTTATTTTTTGCCTTTCATAACTATCAAGTTCAAAAGCTGATGATAAAGCTGTATTTGCAATTTGAGTTTCAGCCTTTTTACCTAACTTTTCTAGTTCTTTTTGAGAAACATTTTTTCTTCTATCAAGTGCTGAATTTTGAACATCATTGACAAGTGGAATAGTGAAGTAATTTTCAGTTTTTCTTTTGAATAATCTGATATCAGGAACTGCATAAATATAAATTGTTCCATTTTTCTCTTCAGCATTTACGAGAGTGAATATACCTAATTTTTTTAACTCATAAGCATAATGTTGTGGAAGAGCTAAAACAAAGTTATTTGTTGCAATTGGTAAAAGACTTTTTGTAAATCTATAATCTTCAGCATCTGATCCAAAATTTATATCATTAAAGATTTCAATATTAAATAACTCTTCAGCATTTACTGTCTCATTGTTTGAATCAAGTATATCACCTTCAAACTTCCAATCATTAATATCTCTTCTGTAAATATTACCTGCACTTCCATCTGATTGTAGATATCTAACAGTTATTCTTGATGCTAGTTCAGGAACATATCCGAATCCATAATTTCCAAAAATAATATCAATACCACCATTGAAACCAGTTCTAATAACACAAGAAAACTCATTTGGTAATAAATCATAAATATGTTTTTTAACATCCCATATAATACCATTTACACTTACCTCGTAATTAAAGTTCTCAACATCTTTACCATCAGTATCTTGAATAGAAAAAGTTTGCATTGGCTCACCACTTCCAGTAAAGGTTCTTGTTACCCATTTACCCTGAATCACTCTCATATAGTATGTGCTTGGTAATCTCGTGCTTACTGGAATATTCTCTAATAACTTTCCTAAATCAAGTGAATATTTTAAACCATTTGTTTTATTTTGTAAAGTTAGTTTATTAAAAAACTTTAAAATCGTATCTATATCTTTACCATCTCTTCTGACAGTTAGTTTCAAAGTTCCAGATGCACTGATAGACCTGAATGGAATATGACCTGCTAAGATAGCTGCATTTTTTATAACTCTCTCATTATTGGAGTTTGCATCACCTAAGTCAAATTGACTAATTGCATTTTTTAGATATAAGATAGAAAGTTGATGTAGATTTTCCACAACAGTTAGAATTTGACCATAAGGAGAAGCAGAACTGAAAAGTATTCCAGCTTTATTGTGTTCAACTTTGAGATATCTTTCAATCTCTGTTTTGAGGTTATCAAAGGTTATCGAGGAAAATTGAGGCATATACTATTAGTCTAATTTTTGTAAATAGTCTTGATTAAATCTATTCTTCTCAAAAATATCTTTAATGTCTGATAAAAAGTTATTAATATTGGAAACTCTTTCTACAATACTATTAGTGTCTTCTGGGTTTGAAAGATAAGACCAGTTGAATGTATCTTTTTCTAACTCATATTTTTTGATAGTTAAAATAAGTTCTTTGTTATTTTCAACAACTCTGAATTCTACAAAATTTCCCAATTCTCTGTTAGAGTTTTCTCCGATTTTAACACTCTCATAAAGAGAAGTTAAATCTGAATGTATTTTATTTGCGTTAGTTTTTAAGCTCATAAGAAATTTTTAATTTTTTTTATATATTAAAATTGCAATTCTCTCAATATAGAGGTTACAAAGATTTTTAGATTTCATTTTTAAATATATACAATATGGAACTTAAATTTATTTTAGACTCTCTTAGAGATTACGGTTGGTATGGCGGTGGTGGAATTGCTCTTATATTTATTATATTCAAAATATTTAAAACTCAGTGGTTCAAAGAATTTATCTCATCTATGGTTGAAAAGATGATTCAAAGATATGTGAAGAATAAATCCTCACACATTTCACATACATTAGGTGAATCTGACATTACAAACCATGATATATTCAACTACATCGACTTCTGGTCATATTCTAAAGTTCCTACTTTCACATTCTCAACTGAGTATAGAACTGTAGTTTTTAGAAAGTATTTATCTGTTTTTCTTAAAAGTTATAAGAAGAATTTACAGAAGTTTGTTCTCGAAAGAGAATACAGAGATATGGATGATGCTGAGTTATTAAAAGCTCTTTTAAATTTAGTTAATACAACAATTTACGACTATGAAAGAGAATTATTAGATGATGGTATTCCTAAGATTGTTATAGAAAAAATGAAAGCTAAAAACAATGACAATTTAGATTTGATTTTAGATTTGATTAACTCAGTTTGTAGTTCTCATTTTTATGATTCAGAACATAATTATTTAAAAGTTTATTCTATTTTGAACATACTTCTTTCTGTATTAGAAAGCACTGTTAATAGTTCAGAGAGTATTTGTAACTCTATAAACGGTCAACTCAAAGGTTTAAACTTTGATGGTAAAACTGAACCTTAAAAATATGAGTAACGAGTGTCAACTGTATAAATACAATAAAATTTTTTATTCTATTAAAAAAGACTCTGCTGAGTTTTTTGCCAATAATTTTACACAAAATGATATTGATACTGACCATACCGCTTGGTTGAACTTTCATTCAATTTCTGATAGGAAATACATTGAAATGTTATGTGATAATCTTGAAATAGAGAAGCTTTGTGTTGAGTCTATATTTATTGAACCAAGAAGAGCAAAAGTAGAAGAGTATGATAACTATATGTTTTTTAGTATCAAATCGGCTATTCTTTCAGATAATCCAGATAAATTTATAACAAGCGAACAAATCACATTTGTTTTAAGTCATGACTACCTTATATCATTTCAAGAAAAACCATCTGATTATTTTCCTGAAATTAGAAAAAGAATTGAGAAAAATAAAGGTGTTATCAGAAAGAAATCGACTGATTTTTTACTTTTTAGAATGTTAGAATCAATAGTGGATAACTTTTTCAATGTTATTGAGGAAATAAATGAACAAATTACTGATATTGATAGTAGACTTCAGAAAACTGAAGATAAATCAATACTCTCAGAAATAGAATTTCAAAAAAGAAAACTAATTGAATTAAGAAAAATAGTTATTCCAATGAGAGACATCACGGTTCAATTAGAAAATGCTGAAACTCCATTTATACATGAACATAATTATCACTATTTTTCAAATCTAAAATTTCTTTGCGAAAGTGTGTTGGAAGAAATTGACGCATCTAAACAAATATTAGATGGTATGTCTAATTTGTATTATGCTGCTCAGGGTCAAAGAATGAATGAGATTATGAAGATATTAACTGTTGTTAGTGCAATATTTATACCGTTAACATTTATAGCCGGTGTTTATGGAATGAATTTTGCTTTTATGCCTGAATTAAAATACTCATATGGATATTATACAATAGTCGGAGTTATGTTTATGATAGGATTATCTTTATTATTATTCTTTTGGAAAAGAGGATGGTTGAAAAGATAATCAATCCATCAAGTCATAAACATCTTCTGCTGTGAAATCAGGATCTGTTATTCTTAAATCATAGTCTATATAAGATTGAAAATCGATATCATCCGCATCTAATCGTCTTTTAATTGAATCATTGTTGTCTTCTCTTCTGAATAGTCTTGATTCTCTGATACTTCTATCAATATCTAAATAAACTACAAAACATTTTTTACGAGTATCTTCATCTATGTTAGAGAACTCACCAGGTGTCATAATGAATACTTGTGACTCGTTAAACTCTTCAAAGGTTACTCCGTAGTGCCAAGTCTCTGGATCTCTACCTTCCGGTGTAACATTAAATGTTTGATAAACTAAAAACTTATTTTCTTTGATTAGTTCTGTAAATTGATTATCACTTACAAAATTATATGTGACTCCTTGTTTCTCAAATTTTCTTTGAGGTCTTGTGGTCATTTTAAGACAACCTTTGAGTCCTTTCTCAACTAACTTTCTCATTAAGTAGTCTTTGCCACTTCCTGATTTTCCCAACAAAATTACTTTCTCAGATTTATCCATTATAAAATAAAAACCTTTTTTATTTATAAAAGAATTTCGATAAAAAGTTTAGTTTCTTTTAATTGGAGTATAATCTGGCATAACACCAGGATAGTTCTTAACACCATTCCTATAAGCTTCTTCTTCTGCAAGACTGGCCGCTTTATATTCAGGGTCTTTTCTTTCTTCATCTTTACAACTCACGCAAATAACATCTGTGTTAAATATAGACATAGTTGTGGAATTATTAGTAGAACCACCACATCTATCACATTTCTCTCTATACATATCGAAAGATTCATATGCTTTTAAGTGTTTCATATTATTTCTTGATTGTATTGAAATCATTTTTTAAGAAATTATTAAAGTTCAATACTTTACCTTTTCCTTTACTTTGTTCTCTTTCGCCTTCACCTGAAGTAAAGTCTTGTCTTTTTGCAAAAATATCTTTAAGTGCTTTAATATCTAACTTTTTAGTTCTTGATTTCTTACCAGTTCTTGGCCCGTGGTCTTTACCCATAGGTAATTTTTGAAAAACTCTATTTGAACCTGATGGATTATAAGGAATTGAAACATCTCCTGATCCTTCAGTTCCACCACCGGATGCCCAATTTGTTCCAATAGTTGTGCCAGCTAAACCAGATGGTTGTGATGAAACCACAGCACCCATACCACCAATTGAGGGGCCTCCAGTAGCAGAAGTATCTTCTAAAAGTTTATTTTCTTTATTTTGAATTGTTGATAAAATTTCAACCATAAGCTCATCGTCTTTTAGATTCTCTTTTATCATTCTCCATTTCATTTGATATAGTTCCATCAAGCTTAAATTTTCCATAGATTATATATTAATTTTGCAATCTAGTTCTTTGATAAATAATATCGTGACCATTTCTTTCAATCCAATCTAAAACTTTTTGAAAATCATCACCAATTGAAAAATCAATAAATAATTTAGGATAGTCAATTGGAACTCCTTCTATATTAATTATCATTATTTTATTTTTGACCGGAGTGCAATAAACTCGAAGCTCAAATTCTTTTGAGCTTCTAAATAGTGTTTTTTTTGTCTTTCCAGACACCACCACTTGATTCAATAATCTTTTTAGTCTTTTGTAATCCATTACTGTGGTGATTTTTTATGAACAAAATTCTGATAAACTTATATATAAATTAATAAATGTAAAAATAAACTGTGAATAAGTTAAAATCTTTAGAAATTAAGAAGCTTCTCAAAGAACTTGAATTTATCGAGTCTGACTTTGAGTATAGAAATCTAGCTGTAAGTGAGGCGGATAGTCTATTCATTAACTCAATTAGTGAGTTTCTTAACCAACACCCAGAACTTAAAAAGATTTACGATGATAAAATTACGGAAAAAATTAATAAAACAATCGAAAGAATACAAAAAAAATCAAATGATGGAATCGAAAACTCGGAAAACCAAAATGTTCAAGATGATATCTCACACATCGAAGAAATACAAAAGGATGATGAAGATAAAACGAATATTTCTCAAATAAAAAAACTTTATAGAGAGATAGTGAAACTAACACACCCAGATAAAGTTAAGAGTAATAAATACAACGAACTTTATATAAAGTCTTCAAAATACTATGAATCTGGTAATAAAATAGGAATCTATTCTATATGTAATGAACTAGAGATTGAATATGAGATTGAAGAAGATGATGTTGTTTTGATAAATGAACAGATATCAAATCTTAAGAATAAAATTAATTTTATTGAAAGCACTTTTGCTTGGCAATGGTATAATTGTGAAGACGAAATGTTTAGAAATCAAATTCTACTTAATTTTATTAAGTTAAAGATTAAATAACGTTAATTTTAATTTTTCTATCTTTTACTAAATCTTCTAACTCTTCTTTTCTAAATGTTTGTTTATAGACATCATTCTCAACGTCTTTATTTTGTAATACCCACTCATTATTACCATTAGAAGTGGTGTAAATATAGTTTTGGTCACCATCTACAATTTCAATTGTTCTTGATGTTAACTTATCATAGAACTTTTTAACATCATCTTGAATTTTGTAAATTTTCGAATTATCCCAAGAACTCAATGTATCATTATAAACTTGCATCATTATGTAAATTGGATTTTCTAATTCATTACTATTAATATCATAAAGAAACATAAATCTACAAGGTTTGTTTAGAAATGTTTGAAAATCGTCTGAGTTTTGAATAGGTGATTTTTTAAGAGCAATACTAGAAAGAGAGTTGATGAATTCTACGTTATCACCAAGTGAATCTAAATCTAACTTATTTGAAAAGTCATCCTGTCGAAGTTTTAAAGTATCAAAAATGTTTACTTCTTCAGCACCAATAGCAGATAGAAGAGCATCATACCAAACAGTCAATGATTCAAGTAAATCTTCAATACCTTGAAAACTTAAATCAATAACTAATGATTCTTTAAATTGCTTATATGTTTTTATCTTTCCCATCTTTTATAAGTTCTGTGGTTTATATATTAAAAAAAGGAATTCGATTTTAATATATAAGGAGTATGAAATGGATAAAAGACTATCAACTGTTTAAAGAATCAAAGACTTACTCTAATAAAAATCTAATAAGTGAGATATGCATATCAATGGTTTTATTGAATAATGAGTTTCTCGATAATATATTAGACAGAGGTTTAAAAGCAAGGTACTCTGAAAACTCTCAGATATTTCTAACTGACTTAAAAAATCTTCTTTTAGCAAAAAACAGACTTTACTTAGGTAAGTTTGAAGATGGTAAGTGTCAAGTAGATGATGAAGTATCTAAAATCAATGGAATGTTTGATGAGATTAAATTTGATATCGAAAAAGACTGGAATGTTCTTATAAATTCTCGCATAACGGCTAGAAATATTATAGATAAACTTTTACCAAATCAAAAAATTGAACAAGAAGATATCACATCAATTTATTGGATTGGACCAAATAAAGACAATGACCATCAAGAAGATATTGTTTTAGAATTAAAAGATGGCAATCAATATTCTTTTTATTTAAATAAGAGTTTATCTTCTCAAAAAACCTCATCGTTCAATTCATTTGCTGAAGAATTAATTGGTCAAAATTTAGAAAAATTATTCTCTGAAGAGTATATCGCAAAATGGAACAAATTGACACAAACTTGGATAGATTTAATCTACGAAAATTCCATTAAAGAAGTTCAAAAACATATCGAAAAGTTTATTGATACTAAAAGAATTGATACTATTAATTATTTTGAATATTTTGATATTAGACATTCTGATCCTAAGTTCAAACATTTAGGCGAATTTATTCCAGAAGTGAATAAAAACATTTTAAAGTTAAATGACTTATTAAACGAAGTTTGGAAAAATAAAGAAAATCTTTTCACAGATTATGAAAAAGTTTGTAACGAGTGGTCTGAAATCAAAACGGTTGTCTTAAACTCAAAGATTTTAGAAAACCTATTCACTAATTCACTTAAAACAAATTTCCCAGAGGATATTACTAAGTTAGATGATAATTTCAAACAAGCAGGTGGAACTGTAAAAATGAAACTATTTAAAGTATTAGTTGAAAAAATGGGGTGTTTAGAAAGACCTGTTTACTACTTAGGAAATAACGGAAATCAGTTTACATTCGTTCCATCAAGAGATTTCTTTAGAAAGAATTATGATGAATTAGTTCTTAAATTTGACTACCACGTAAATTTTGAAGATGTTGAAACACAAGATGATGACTTTAAAATGGCAATTAAGTTGGAATTTGAAGACAGAACTCTATTAGAGTTGTTAATCAACATAGGATTCTCAGGTGGTGAAATGTCAGGTAAACTAAACTCAAAGTATAAATTTGAATTATCTTCAGATTTTAACTATATTATTTCAAAAGCTTCTCAACTTTAGCAGATAAATCTTCTTTTAGTTTTTCAAGTCTCACTGTCTCCGCTGCTAAAGATGCTGCGGGATTCGAAGAAGATGCAAAATCAGAAATTTTAAGCGATTTTAATTTATCCACAATAGTTTCCATTTGCGCCGAAGCTTCAGTTGCCGCTTTTTCTTTAGCCTCATCAAAGTCTGGTAATTTTAATTTACCAATTGTGTTTGATAAAGTATTAACTGTTGATAGTAAAGTGTTAAGTGGTGTCATAACCTCTTTTACCTTATCATCAGGTAATACATACTTCAATTTATCTAAAAATCTTAAAGCCGGAGTAAACTCCTTTAATTTAAAATTAATACCACTAATTGCATTTATTAAATTCATAATCAATGTTATTGAACCCGGAACATTAAAACTAACCGGAGCAACCATAATAGCGGCGGCTGGTATTGTTGTTCCTATTGTAACTCCTAATTTTACAACATCTTTTCCCATAGCTTTTGACTTTTGTTCTAAAATATACAAACCATCTTTGACTTCTATTTTAATTTTTTTAACTTCTTCAAAAATTGGATTATCATCTTCAAGAGCTTTGAAAGATGATTTGAGGTCTTTAGAAATGACTCTTGGATTTAATTTTTCATTTTCACTTACGAAAGCTCGATATGAGGTTCCTAATTCTTTTTTTAAATCTTTACCATAAACTATTAAGTTTAAATCAACATCTGACAATTTAGGAGATTTGATAGAAATTATCTTCTTAGCGATTTGTCTATCACTTAACATGAATTTCTCTACTAATTTAGGAAGACCAGTTAATTGATTTTCAGCTAAATCGGTCGCTTTCTTAACCATATCATCAATCATTTTCTTTGCATCTTCAGGACTTGTCATAATAATTTTTTTCTTTTATATATTCAGAATTAAACAATTCCTAATCATTAAACTATAAATCAAAAAAACAATTTTATGGCAACAAGATCGAAACATAGAAAAAATCACAAAGAGAAACTAGAAGCTAGAAAAAGAAGAATAGCTCAGGAGAAAACTAAAAATGAAAAGTTACAAAGGGAATTCATTATGAATCTTATTAAACAGGAACAAGAAAAAGGACTTTTCAATGACACACCAAGTTTAAATATAGATGGACCAATGATTGATGGGCCAATGATTGATGGGCCAATGATTGATGGGCCAATGATTGATGGGCCAATGATTGATGGGCCAATGATTGATGGACCAATTATCAATGATACTGTATTAAGTGTAGAAACGGAAACTGTGGTTGAAGAAAAAGAATCTGAGAATTAATTCAATAAAGCTACAATAAAGTAAATCAAAGATAGAAAAATATTAGAAGACTTTTGTTTTTTAGGCTTGAATAAGACTCTTTGAACTGTCAAATTTAAATATCTTCTCGCATACTCGTATTTCTTTTTACATTTGCTACTACATTTACACTCAATTAAATAAGTGTTAGCGTCGAGAATTGATTCAATTTGTTCTTTTGACATATTAAAAACTTTTTATTAGAGTTATATATAAAATAAAAAAACCCATTTTTTCAAATGCAAACAAAAAAAAACAACTTAAAGATAAATATTAACAAAGATGACTCTGGTCTAAATGACTTCTTATATCTTTGGGACCTATTCAAAAACAGACCAAATAAAGTTTTAATACACGGAACCTTTGATTTTAAAGAAACTGAGAACTTTTTTGAACAATATGAAAAAGTAAATAAATTCACAGAGATTATCTGTTTAGAGACAGATGATATCATTAATGACAAAGTATTGTTAAAATCAACTGAGTATATTTATATTTCATATATCGCGGTTGATAAACTCACCGAAGATGCTGTTATATCAGATATTACAATTTACTATAACTCATCAGAAGATGCTGATGAAGTAAATGAAATCATTAAAAGTTTATCCGAATATCAAGTTATAGATGAATTAGAAGATGGTCACAATCTTAACGTTGTTAGTTTATCTGGAAATTCTATTGAATTAGACCAGATAAAATATGATGATATTGACAATGATAACATTGAGGAGTATTATTCAAAAGAAACTTTTAAAAGTATCTCTAAGTGGATAAAAAAATCCAAAAAAGAATCGGGGTTATCAATTTTTTATGGTCAAAGAGGAACTGGTAAAAGTTCAATGATAAAATTCTTATCAACAAAAGTCAACAAAAATCTAATATTCATCCCAAATAACTTAGTTGATTTAACAATAAATAGTTCAGATTTTACTAAATTTCTAAGAAAACATGAAAATCCAATTCTTGTTTTAGATGACTGTGAGATGATTTTTAACGAGTTCTTCACTAAGTCAAATATAATTGTTAACAATTTAATGCAACTAGTAGATGGTTTACTCTCCGATAAATTGAATATAAGTATAATTGCTATATTCAATGTTGAAGATAAAAACGAAATTGACCACAATTTAATTGACTGTAATAATTTAATTGATATAATTGAATTTACTGATTTATCAAACACCGAGG
>Ga0255110_1000402_pt1 | contig 12115 bp, 10 predicted proteins | sample Law_Miss_RepC_8h_FD_188479 | JGI IMG/M metagenome (GOLD analysis project Ga0255110, IMG submission 188479) | Freshwater microbial communities from St. Lawrence River, New York, United States - Law_Miss_RepC_8h | ecosystem: Environmental > Aquatic > Freshwater > River | place: USA: New York... | reverse complement strand
AGAGCGAGAAGAAGAGCGCGCCGAAGCCAGCGCCAATCAAGTCGGCTGCTCCGGTTTGCAAGAAGAAGTAAGCCTAGTCCAACGACTGCCTTAAAAGCCGGACTTTGGTCCGGCTTTTTTATTGGTGCAGTTCGGCCTTGGCACGTTTTGTTCGGTCTATCGCCATGGCCTCGTTCCCGTTTTTCTTCTGGTTGCGCATGGGCTTGCTGTCCTGGGGTGGACCAGGGGCGCAGATTGCGCTCCTGGAGCAGGAATGCGTTCAGAAGCGCGGCTGGCTGACGACGGAAGCTTTCACGCGGGCCCTGGGGCTTTGCCTGTTTTTGCCGGGCCCGGAGGCGCAGCAATTGGCGGCTTGGATTGCTTGGCGAACGCACGGCTGGCGTGGAGCCGCCGCCGCCACGTTGGGCTTTGTGCTGCCAGGGTTGATCGCCTGCGGCGTCTTGGCTTGGCTTTATGCGGTGGGTAGCGGCTGGGAGCTCTTGCCGGGCGTGTTCGCGGGCGCCCGCGCCGCCGTGGCGGGGGTGATCTTGGTCGTCGGGGTGAAGATGCTGAGGCGGACCTGCGAGGCCTTGCCTCGGCGGGTGGCGGCGGGCTTATCGTTCGGTGGTCTTTTCTTCGGCGCCCCGTTTGTCTTCATCGCATTGGCATCGGGGTTGCACGGTTGGTATGTACGTCCCGAGGGTGAGGAAGCACCGCCGCCCGTGAGCGACCAGCTGCGCTCGGCGGTGATGCGCCTAGGGCGTTTCCTTTTGCCGGTGTTGCTCGTCTATTTGGCCCTATGGTTATGGCTCAAGCATAGCCACGGCTTCGTGCAGCTCGTCGAGGTCTCCCTTTTCGCGGTGCTGACGTCCTTTGGGGGCGCCTATGCCGCCCTCGGCGTTTGGCGGGTACGCGCCGACGCCTTGGGCTGGCTGGGCGATGTTCGGTTTGGCGATGCCTTGGTCGTTGGCGAAGCCACCCCGGGACCTTTGCTGTTGGCCGGTAGTTTCATCGGCTTTTTGGCGGGGTTCAACGGCGCTCTCTTCGCCGGGTATGGTGGCGTCGGACTGGGTGTCCTTGGTCTCATCACCGCGGCGGTCTTCACGTTTGTGCCTTCGACCCTGGTCCTTTTGGCCTGCGCGCCCTTGGCTGACGAGGGGGTGGGGGATCGTCGCTTTCACGATGCGCTCGGCATGGTCTCGGCCGTCGCCGCCGGGGCCATCGTCTACCTGGGTTCTGCGCTGTACTGGTCGCAAGTCTCGACCCCGCTATTCATGTTCGTTTCGGCGGTAGCCGCTTGGATGTTCTACCGGCAGAAGCTCTCCGTGCCTGCTTTGGTCGGGGTGGGGGCAATCATCGGCTTGTTCAGCGCCAGGTAAGCCTAATCTCCTTGATGTGACCTGAGCGGGCTTCATATTCATGGTCACCATGAAGCACCTCTTCCGCCTCCTCGCCCTCGTCACCGTTTGCTCCTCGCTGGCGTTCGCCGCGTCCACGACTGCTGCCCCTGCCAAGAAGGACGCACCCGCTGCCCCGGCCGTGGATACCTCCAAATACAAGACCGGCGGTTGCTGCGATAAGGCCGAAAAGGCCAGCAAGCCTTGCGCCCACCCTTGCTGCGTCAAGGCGGCCAAGGAAGCCAAGGTTTGCGAGAAGTGCAATCCCGCCGCCAAGGAAGCTCCGGCCAAGGACGCTCCGGCCACCAAGTAATCACGCCGTTTCCTCAGGAAGGCCGGACCCGTGGGTCCGGCCTTTTTTGTTAGGGGCGTCTTGCACCGAGGCAGGAGGTCGCTTAAGGCTGAGAGATGAAGCGTTATCCCGTCCTGAGTTCAATTGTCCTGCTAGGGATTGCTTTCGGCTTGTTCTTCTGGACCAAGCCGGTGGCCAAACAACCCTCCGCCGGCGGAGCCGTGGTCGCCTCTCCCTTGGTGACTTCCGCCCAGCCAGACTATGGCACCTGCGTGGCCTCTGCCGATGGAATCGGCAAGACCTTCCATGGCCGCGAGATTTCCCACGTGATGGGTCACCCCGGCATCGGTTGGTTGGAGCGGACGGAGCGCGAGAAGGAAGAGGCGCCCTCCAAAGCCATCGCCGCCCTCAAACTCGCGCCCGACGCGGTCATCGCCGACATCGGCGCGGGTTCGGGCTACTATACATTCCGGTTGGCGCCGTTGGTCCCGCAAGGCCGCGTGGTCGCCATCGATATCCAGCCCGAAATGCTGGCGTACATGAAGGAGGAAATGCGCGCGCGCGGCCTCAAGAACGTCGAGCCCCACCTGGGCTCGGTGACGGAGCTCAAGCTGCCCGATGCCTCGCTCGACGCGGTCTTGATGGTCGACGCCTACCACGAATTCGATCACCCCGCCGAGATGCTGAATTCAATCAAGGCCGCCCTGAAAAAGGGTGGACGCATCTACTTGGTGGAATTCCGGGCCGAAGACCCCAAGGTGCCCATCAAGACGCTCCACAAGATGTCCGAAGCCCAAGCCCGCAAGGAGTTCGCGGCGGCCGGGTTTCGTTTCCTGGAGAACCGTCCGGACCTGCCTTGGCAGCACCTGATGGTCTTCGAGAAGCCTTGAGTCGGTAAGCGCTTGGCATGGGGAGGGCGGAGTCTATGTCTTGAGGCATGCCCCGCTTGCTTCCCCTCTTGCTCTGTCTTGCCGGCTTGCCGCTGGCCGCCGTCGACTACGTCGTGCTGGTCTCCAAGGAGACGCAAGCCGACGCTGGGTGGGCCAAGGTGGTCGCGCGCCTGCAAGCCGAGCATCGCGCGGAGATCCTGACTTATCAGGCCGACGTGCTCGAGTGTCAGGCCGGGCTTCGCCAAGCGCAGCCGCGCTGGGTCTGCTGGGTGGCTCGTCCGGTGGAACTAGGCACGAAGTCAGCCTATGCCATCCATCAACTGGCCCGGGACAACGATACCGACCCCTTTGAGGATTTTCAGTGGGGCATCATCACCGGCCGCACCGCTGAACTCGCCCTCAAGCTGGCTGCTCCGGTGGAGCCGCTCACGATCCGCAAGGTCGGCGCTTCGACCGCTTTCGCCTCCGAGTGCGTGCAAAGCGGCTACTGGTTTTCCGAGTTCAAGGCGGGGGAGGTCTGGGTCAAGAACGGCACTCCTTTGGCGGTGAAAGGGCAGGGGGCCGCCGACTCCACCGAATCGATCGCAAAGCGCCTGAACGAGGCCGACACGGATTGCTTCATCACTTCAGGCCATGCCAGCGAGACGCAGTGGGAGCCGGGGTATCGTTACCGCAACGGCATCTTCACGCATCGCGACGGTGTGCTGGTGGGCAAGTCGCTGGATGGCGCGGTCCATGAGGTCCGCTCGCCCAACCCCAAGGTCTACTTGGCGGTCGGCAATTGCCTCATCGGCAACGTCCCCAAGAAAGCGGACTGCATGGCCTTAGCCTGGCTGAATACCGGTGGCGCCCTGCAGATGCTGGGCTACGTCGAGCCGACCTGGTATGGTTACGCCGGCTGGGGTGTGCTGGATTATTTCGTCGAACAACCCGGCCGTTTCAACGTCAGCGAGGCGCGGCTGGCCAATCACCATGCCTTGCTCTGGACCTTGGGGGAGGCCAAGGCCGGCCGCCTCAAGGCGAACATCCGCGGGCTGGAATTCGACCAGAACGTCACCGTGCTCTACGGCGACCCCAAGTGGTCGGCGAAGATGGCGCCGGGCCCCCTGCGCTGGGAAGAGACCTTGGTCGAGGGTCCCGCGGGCGAATGGACTTGGACGATCACGCCCAAGGCCGGCGGCGCCACCTTCGCCCCGGTCGACACCAACGGCTCCGAGCGCGGGGGCCGCCCGCTGGTCGCTTTCCTGCCGCGGCATGCCGCCGGTTGGGAGGTCGTCGCGGGGCAGGAATGGAAGGTCGTCGCCGCGGATGATTTCGTCCTCCTGCCCAATCCGGGGGCGGCTTGGCCGGCGCCGGCCCGCCTCGTCGTCCGGTTGCGCAAGCGCTGAGCGGGGATCGAAAATATATTTATATAATTCCCCCGCCCCCCTTGTGCGTTTTTTGCGCGGGGGTTATGATGCGGCATGCGTAATTCCGTTTTGCTCGCTTGGTCCACGGTGGGAATCGCGGCCATGGTCGTCGTCCTGCAGGTCAGCGTGGACGGCCCGGTCGCGCCTCCGGCGGAGCCCCAAGTGGCCTCCGCGCAGCCGCAGACCATCGAAGGCCATCTCGAGTTGATGCAGCGAGAATACTGGCCGGCTCTGCAGCGCCAAGCGACCGCTGGCGACCCCCGAGCCCAGTGGCACTATGGGTTTGCCCTGCTCATGGGGACCTTCGAGGAGCCTAAGGTGACGGCGGGTATTCGCTGGATGGAAAAAGCGGCAGAACAAAAGCATGGACGGGCCCTGAACAGCTTAGGCGAAGTCTATGCCGCCGGCGAACTGGTTCCGCCCGACCATCTTAAGGCTATTGGGTATTTTCAGGCGGCTTGGGCGGCAGGTGAGCCGCTTGGCATCTTGAACCTCGGTATTTTGTCCGAGCATGGGGTTGGGCGGTCGCGTGATACGGTTGAGGCCGTCCGTTGCTATCGTTTGGCGGCAGATGAAGGTTCGCCGGAGGCACTGGCTCGCTTGGGCACGATGTACCTCGAGGGGGATATCTTGCCGCGGGATCCCGAAAAGGCCGTCGCGGCCTTCAAGTCGGGCGCGGACAAAGGGTCGGCGGATGCTTCGTTCAATCTCGCCCTATGCTATCTTCGGGGCACCGCTCTGCCCAAGGACAAGGAGAAGGCCTTGGTCTTGGCCGAACAGGCTTGGGCTCAAGGCGGTCTGCCAGAGGGAGCGCTGATGGCTTCCGACCTATTGGCAGAGTTGCGGGGCGATCACGCGCGAGCCCTCGCATACCTTAAGCTCTTCATCGCCTTTTCCAAAGAGGACGATGCACAAGAGCAGGCCACGGATCGCCTCGACCGTTGGCGTGAGAAGCTGGTGGCGGCCGACGTGGACAAATCCACTGTGCTCAAGGAGGCGTTGTTCTTGGCGCGAGCCCGCCGCCGGTCCAAGGAGATCTTCGGCCGCTGATCAGGCGCCGACGTTCTTCTTGATGTCTTTGAGCTGCTGGAACTCCGGCTTGGCGGTGTAGAACTTATCCAGCGGGTAGCAGCCGGAAATAAGCCCGTTGCGCGGGGCCGTCGTGCAATCGCTGAACGTGCGGCAAATGAGCTTGGTCTCGAGCGCCCCGTTCTTCGCGGCGTCGGCGAGCATGGCCGGGTAGCTGAGCACGGCGCGGCCGACGCCGACGAGGTCGGCCCCGCCGGTGCGCAGGATATGCTGCGCGAGGTGAGGCAGGTATTCCTGGACGTAGCTCAGCCCGGAACTGACCACGACCATGTTGGCCGGGGCGTGGGCGCGGACTTCCCGGACGACGCGGACCTGGCGGGCGACGTCGATCAGCGGGTCGTGCGCCGGCTGGTAGCCATCGCTCGGCGGGTAGGCGGCGGGCCGCTGGATATGCGGGTTGTAGTAGGGTGAGCCGGCGGTGGTGTTCAGGATCTTCACGCCGAGTTCTCCGAGGAGCCTGACGAACGCGAACGTCTCGGTGAGGTCGATGTCGACGGGGTTCGCTTGATTCACGCCGAAGGCGTAGCGGTAGGGCAGCCAGGCCGAATAGTCCTCGGGGATGCCCGGCCCGAGCTTGCCCGGTTGCGAGAGCGCAGGGTCCGGACGGAACGGCACCATGTCGAAGAGACTGAGGCGGACGCCGATGTCGATCGGGTTGCCGTCGGAGCGGATGCCGGCGATGATGTCGCGCAGGATGCGGGTGCGGTTCTCGAAGGAGCCGCCGAACTTGCCCGGGCGCGTGTGCGCCCCGAGGAATTCGTGGAGCAGGTAGCCGTGGCAGTGCTTGAGGTCGACGAAGTCGGCCCCGCATTCCCGGGCGATCCGCGCGGCGCGGATATAACAGCGGATCAGCTCTTCGACGTCGGCGTCAGTGAGGACCTGCTCGTCCGACGTCACGTTGAATTTCTTGTCGAGCAACGGGTGGCGGAAGGCCACGCGGGATTCCCATTTCTTCTTGTCGTTCGGGCGGCAGAAGCGGCCGGAGTGCGTGAGCTGAAAGCCGATGACGAGGTCGTCGGTCGTGCCCCATTGGGCCAAGTGCTCGGCCTTGAGAATCTGGACGAGCTCGGTGATGCCGGCTTGGTTTTCCGCGTTGAGGATGAGTTGGTTGGTGTTGGCCCGGCCGTCGGCGCGCACCGCCATGGCTTCGGCCCCGCAGATGAGCTTGGCGCCGCTCGCGCCGAAGCGCTGCCAGCGACGCTTCATCTCGGGCGAAGTGCCGCCCGTGGTTGTGCCGTCCCAACCTTCCATCGGGTGGATGGCGATGCGGTTGCCGATGCGCTTGCCGTTGATGAGCACCCGGTCGACGGGCTGCGAAAGCGGGTTGCCGGCGCCGGCTTCGATGCCGTCCTCGATGGTAAGGTCGAGGCCCAGCGTGGCGCAGTGGGCGCGGAAGTCGGCGACGGTCTTGAGCGACGCGACCCGGGTGAGCTTGAAGGGTGTCATGGAGTTGGCGTGATTTAGAAGCCCGGGATGTCGAGCCGTTTGGCCACGCGGCGGGGGCGGAGCAAGGCTTCGCGCATGCGGGCGCCTTCGTCGGCGCCGCGCAGGTCGGAGCAGGCCGGGTGGGCTTCGGGGGCGGCCAAGATGCCGAGTTCGTGCAGGACGTGGGCGGTGCTGTGCTTGTAAGCCGCCGCGCTGTGTTGGCCGTTCAGGCGGAAGACTTGGTCTTCCAGGGACTGGAAGCATTCGAAGACCTTATAGACACGCGTATCGAAGCGGCCGGTGCCCGTGGGGAATTTTTTGCCGGGAACGCCGTCTTCGAGCCACATATCCTTCGCCGCGCAGATCAACGGAGCGGCGCTGCTCGAAGCGCCGATGAGCAGGGGCAGTCCGGCCTTGATCGCCGTCGCGATGCCGTAGTCGTCGCCGCTATGCGGAGCGAAATCGAGCTTAAGGTCCTTGCACATCGCCGCCCAGTAAAGGAAGTGCGGTTCGTCGAGGGTGCTGATCTTGCCACCCACGAACTTGGGGTGGATGGCGAGCTGGTGCAGGAGCCAAGGTTCGTAAGGCGTCGCCCACGGGACGAACGAGGGCTCCAAGGCATGCACGATGCCGGGGCGGATGAGCCATTCGGCGATTTGGTAGTAGCCATCGCGGCGGCGTTCGGGGTCCAAGGAGTTCAGGCCTTGGGAGGTCATGATCATGACCTCGCAGTTCTCGTGCGACTGGACGATGTCGATGAGGGCCCGGTAGCGTTCCGCTTTGAACACCGTGTCTTGGGCGGCGCCCCGCGCGGTCACGCCCGCGATGAACTTGCGGCCGGGGAAGGCGGCGCGGAAGCGGCGGAGCACCTCGGCGTACATCGCATCATCGAGGTCGAAGATATAACCCGTATCGGCGTTCAGGACCGGCACCAGTTCCACGCCGTAGCGTTCGGCGGCGGCGTATTGCCAGCGCAGGGCGGCCGCAAAGCCGTCCCAGTCCGGCTGTCGGTCCTTGAAGGGCAGGAGGGCGGCGGCGCAGAGCCGAGCTTGGGTGCGGTGGTCGACCAACGCCTCCTCGGACGTCCATGCCCATTTCGTCGACGACCAAGGCGTGGTCGGGGTGAGGTCCTCAGGGCGAGAGATGAGCGGCTGCATGACGGCGACGGAAACCCTAACAGCATTTACATCGATTGAGGAAGTTTTGTTTCGGATGGGGTTGGGGTAAAATTCGCCCCTTGAAGGCGCTTGGAATTGCCGCCAGAACTTCGTCACCCCGCCTATGAGCTCCTCCTCCGTGCCCGACTCGCGTACCCAAGCCATCACGAGCGGCATGCAGATGACCTTGGTGGCGGGTTTCCTTGGGTGGATGATGGATGGCTATGAGCAGGCGATCTTCCCCTTGTTGGCCAGCCCGGCATTGAAGAGCATGGTGCCCGCCGAGGTGCTGGCCGCCGGCCCGGCGGCGGTCAATGCTTGGGTGGGTGGTTGGATGGGGTGGATCACCGCCGCCTTTTTGGTGGGCGCGGCCTTCGGTGGCGCGGCCTTCGGCTGGTTGGGCGATCGGGTCGGGCGCATCCGCGCGATGTCCTTGAGCATCCTCTTCTATTCGATCTTCAGCGGCGTCTGTTATTTCGCCCAGGACCCGCTCCACCTGATGGGCGCGCGTTTCCTGGCGGCCTTGGGCATGGGCGGCGAATGGGCGTTGGGCGTGGCCCTCGTCATGGAGGTTTGGCCGGAGCGCCACCGCTCGAAAATGGCGGCCGCCATCGGCATGGCGGCCAACCTCGGCATGGTGCTCGTCGGCTGCGTCGCCATCGCCTATCCGGCCTCCGCGGATTCTTGGCGCATCCATTTCTTGATCGGCGCCTCGCCGGCCATCATCACCTTGTTCATTCGCTTCTTCGTGCCGGAGTCCGAGAAGTGGAAGCGGGCTTCCGAGCAGACGGCGATGGCGCCGCAGGAATCCAAGTTAAGCGAAGTCTTCGGCGGGGAGTTTCGGCGGGCGACCTGGGGCGCCATCCTGATGGTCTCGGTCGTGTTCGTCGGCACTTGGGGTGCGGTCCAGTGGATCCCGCTGTGGATCACGGAACTGGCGGGGCCGAAGGTCCCGCAGGCCAAGGCCTATGCGATGGTGATCGTATCGCTCGGCGCGTGCGTCGGGACGGTCTTGGCCCCGCTCTGCTTGGCGCGCTTGCCGCGTCGTCTGGGCTACCAGATACTCTGCGTCCTGGCGTGCGCTTCGACCGCGTGGATCTATCGCACGCCCGCCAGCTGGGACGGGCAACTTTTGTTCGACCTCTTTCCAGCTTTCCTGGCGCTGAAGATCTTCGTCCTAGGCATGACGGCGACGGCCTTCTTCGGCTTCATGCCGTTGTATCTGCCGGAACTCTTTCCGACGCGCGTGCGGGCCACGGGCCAGGGCATTTGCTATAACACGGGCCGTTTGGTGGCGGTCCCGTTCGTCCTGCTCAGCGGCTATCTGGTGCAGACCTTGGGTGGCTATCAGAACGCCGCCGCCGCGATCACCTTGGTGTATTTGGCGGGCTTGGGCATCGCCTACTTGGGACGCGAGACCTCCGGTCAAGCGCTCCAGGACTAAGCCATGGCCGTCAACCCGCATGATGTCCGCATCCGCGCGGTCCGCTGGCATGCGTTGCCGGTGAAGACGCGGGTTCCCTTGAAGTTCGGACGCGATACCTTGACCGAGGTCGTCTGCGCGCGGGTCTGCCTGACCGTCTCGCGGGCGGACGGCACGCGGGCGCAAGGGTGGGGCGAGACGCCCTTGAGCGTCCAATGGGTCTGGCCCTCGGCCTTGTCCTATGCCGTGCGGCTGACCGCGCTGCAGGATTTCTGCGACTTGCTCGCCGAGGCCTACGCGCAGTTTCCGGCTCGCGGGCACGCGATGGAGATCGGCCATGATTTCCTGGAGGCCGCGTTGCCGGCGCTCCTGAAGTCCTTCAACGAAACCCTGCCACCAGGAGTCCGCCTTCCGAAACTCGCCGCCTTGGTCTGCGCGTCCGCCTTCGACCTGGCCCTCCACGATGCCTACGGCGTCGCCAATGAGGTGCCGACCTACGAGACCTATCGAAAGCCTTGGATGAACCACGACCTTGCGGCCTACGTCCAGCCGGCCGCGGATGCGCCCGCGGTCTCCTTCGCCGACCGTTACCCCGCCGATTACTTCCGCGCCCCCGCGGTCACCGCTTTGTTGGCTTGGCACCTCGTCGGTGGCTTGGACTACCTCACCGTCGCCGAGGCCGGCGTGAACTTGGTGGCTGATGCTTATCCGAGCAGCTTGGATGAGTGGATACGCCGTGACGGGCTGAAGGCCTTGAAGGTGAAGCTGCGTGGCGATGATGCCGCATGGGATTTTGAACGCCTCCGACGCGTCGCGGAAATCGGGCTTGCGGGGGGAGTGCAGCTTTTCACGGCCGACTTTAACTGTACCGTGACCGATCCCGCCTACGTGAACGGAGTGCTTGATCGCGTGAAGCACGAACTGCCGGAACTGTGGAGCCGGCTCAGCTACGTCGAGCAACCCTTTCCGTATGAGCTCGAGGAACATCGCATCGCGGTCCACTCGGTCAGCGCCCGCTGCCCGCTGTTCCTCGACGAAAGCGCGCATGACTGGCGCATCGTCCGACTCGGGCGCGAACTGGGCTGGACCGGCGTGGCTTTGAAGACCTGCAAGACGCAGACCGGAGCCTTGCTCAGCCTCTGTTGGGCGCGGGCCCATGGCATGCAGCTGATGGTGCAGGATCTCACCAATCCGATGTTGGCCCAGGTCACGCACGTCCTGCTGGGGTTGCACGCCCCGACCATCGCGGGAATTGAAACGAATGGCATGCAGTTCTATCCGGCGGCCTCGGCTCCCGAGGCGCAGGTGCACCCGGGCCTTTATCGACGGCACGGCGGGCAGCTCGACGCCGCGACCGTGGCGGGACCAGGCTTTGGTTATCGACTCGACGAAATATCCCGAGATCTCCCTCCGCCCCGCGTCTCTTTCCCGGCCTGATTCAATCGGCTTGCGGGCGGGGAGGGGGGTGGCCTTATGCTATCCGTCTTATTACCCCGATGACCTCCCGTCTGCTCCTTCTTTTGGCCATGGCCGCCGCGGCTTTCGCCGCCGACGCCCCTAAGCGCAAAATCCTGTTCTTCACGAAGTCTTCGGGCTTCGAGCACGACGTCATCTCCTACAAGAAGGGCATGCCCAGCTTCGCCGAAAAGCAGCTGCTCGAGCTCGGCAAGGAGAACAACTGGGAGTTCACCTTCTCGAAGGATGGCTCCAAGTTCTCGCCGGAGTATCTGGCGCAGTTCGACACGGTGATGTTCTACACCACGGGTGACCTCTGCTCCCCCGGGACGGACAAGAACCCACCGATGTCCCTCGCCGGCAAGCAGGCCCTCTTCGACTTCGTGAAGGCCGGGAAGGGCTTCGTCGGCACGCACTCCGCCGCGGACACCTTCCATACCGACAACGAGTCGCAGAAGGGTCCGGAACGTTTCAAGAACCACGGCGACAAGGCCGACAGCTACGTCTGCTTCCTGGGGGCCGAGTTCATCCGCCACGGCAAGCAGCAGGCAGGCGTCAACAAGGTGGTTGATCCGACTTTCCCCGGCTTCGCCAAGCTCGGCGACAGTTTCTCCTTCGTCGAAGAATGGTATACCTTGAAGGACTTCCGTCCCGACATCCACGTGCTGACCACCTTCAATGAGCCGGCCCTCGAGGGGGATGACTATAAGCGTCCCGCCTTCCCCAACTGCTGGGCCCGCCATGAAGGCAAGGGCCGCGTGTTCTATACGGCCATGGGCCACCGCGAAGACGTTTGGACCAACCCGACTTTCCGGCAGATCCTGGTGGGCGGGCTCTCTTGGGCCAACGGCGACGCCAAGGCCCCCGACATGTCCGCCAACCTCTTCAAGGTGGCGCCGGGGGCGATGACCAACCAGCCGTACACGCCCTCGGCGCCGGCCAAGGCTGCGCCCAAGAAGGCCGCCGCCCAAAAGTAAGCCCTTGAGCAAGGCGGGCCCCCCGGCTCGCCTTCTTTTTTTCCACCATGACGACCGTTCCCGCCGAAGCGACGAAGCTGAGCGAGCTCACCGAGCAACAGAAGAAGTCCGGCTTGGCGGCTTGGTTGGGTTGGTTCTTCGATGGGCTGGACCTGCACCTCTACACCCTCGTCGCCACGGTCTTCGTCGCGCAGCTGCTCGGCACGGAGACGACCGATCCGGATGTCAGGAAGTATGGCGCCTTCATCATGGGCGCCTTCCTGTTGGGCTGGGCGATGGGTGGAGCGGTCTTCGGTTACATCGGCGACCGACTAGGTCGGAGCCGGACGTTGGTCCTGACCGTGTTGACCTATGCGCTGTTCACGGGTCTGGCGTTCTTCGCCCAGAACTGGTGGCAACTGTTGATCTTCCGGTTTCTGGCGGCGTTGGGCATCGGCGGCGAATGGGCGATCGGGGCCTCTTTGTTGTCCGAGACGTGGCCCAAGAAATGGCGTCCGTGGATCGCCGCGGTCCTGCAGTGCGCGGTGAATTTCGGGATTCTGGCGGCCATCCTTTCCGTGGCGCTCATGGGCTACTTCGTGGATTTGGACAAGCAACCGAAGTGGGTTTTCCTGATCGGGGT
>Ga0255110_1000368_pt1 | contig 12613 bp, 6 predicted proteins | sample Law_Miss_RepC_8h_FD_188479 | JGI IMG/M metagenome (GOLD analysis project Ga0255110, IMG submission 188479) | Freshwater microbial communities from St. Lawrence River, New York, United States - Law_Miss_RepC_8h | ecosystem: Environmental > Aquatic > Freshwater > River | place: USA: New York... | reverse complement strand
GCGGGCGGCTTCAATGACGTCCTCGACGGCACCGGCGCGGGTGTCATGGCCTGGGATGACACGGTCTACTTCGCGTGCATCCCGAAGCTCTGGATGCTGCACGACGCCAAGCAGGACGGCGTCGAAGCGGGCCGCAAGGTCATCGAAGACGGCTTCGGCGTCCGCATCTCGCTTTCCGGTCACGACATGAACGGCTTCGCCATCGGTCCGGACGGCCGCGTCTGGGGCACCATCGGTGACCGCGGTTTCAATCTCACCACCAAGGAAGGGAAGAAGTATGACTCCCGTAATCGCGGCGCGGTCTTCCGTTTCGAACCCGACGGCACGAACTTCGAAGTCGTCCACTTCGGCCTGCGTAATCCGAAGGAGATCGCCTTCGATGACTTCGGCAACGCCTTCTCCGTCGACAATAATTCCGACCAAGGCGACGCGGCCCGCGTCGTCTACGTCGTCGAAGGCGCCGATTCCGGCTGGGAGATGGAGCACCAGGCCATGCACACCTTCCACCGCTCGATCGGCCTCGAGCAGCGTCCGCTGTCGCGCTGGATGACCGAGAAGGTCTGGGAGCTCCAGAACCCGGCCCAGCCGGCCTTCATCATCCCGCCCTCCGCTTACATCAGCTCCGGACCTTCCGGCCTGACGTATCACCCGGGCGCGGGCTTCCTCGAATCCGAAGCCGGTCATTTCCACATCTGCGACTACCGCGGTTCCGCCGGTGCGTCCGGCATCTGGTCCTTCAAGATGGAGCCTGCGGGCGCCGGCATGAAGATGACCTCTTCGCACCAGCTCCTCTGGGGCGTCGCTGCGACCGACGTCGAGTATGACTGGAAGGGACGTCTCGTCGTCTCCGACTTCATCACCGGTTGGGAATCCCATCAGGCCGGACGTCTCGTGACCCTCGAGGCCGGCAAGATGATGAAGCCTGACGCCGTCGCCCCCGTGGCCGCGCTCATCAACGGCGGTATCGCCAAGGCTTCTTCCGCCGAACTCGCGGCGCTCCTCGCGCACGCTGACCAGCGCGTCCGCCTGCGCGCCCAGATCGAACTCACCCGACGCCCTGACGCCGCGGACCGCTTCTCGGCCGCCACCCAGTCGGCGAACGCCCTCGAGCGCGTGCACGGTATCTGGGGTCTCGGCATCCTCGCCCGTCGTGGCGCCGCCATTGCTCCCGGTTCTGCCTGGAAGGGCCCGACCCCGATGGCTTCGCTCGAAGAGCGCACCGCCGCCGCCCGCCGTCTCGTCCCGCTGCTCGCGCACGCCGACGCCGAAGTCCGCGCCCAGGCCGTCCGCGCGCTGGAAGAAGCCCCGCTCAAGGGCAACGACCTGCCGCTCGGCAAGCTGATCCTCGATCCCTCGCCCCGCGTGCGTTCCTTCGCCGCCATCGCCGCGGCCCGTCTCGGTGCGGACAAATATCTCCCAGAGGTCCTCACGATGCTCAAGGAGAACGCCGACGCCGACCCCGTGCTCCGCCACGCCGGTTCCTTCGCCATCGACCACCTCTGCAAGACCCCCGCCGCCTTCGACGCCGTCGCCAAGGACGACAGCGCTTCCGTGCGCCTCGCCGCGGTCATCACCCTGCGTCGCCGTCTGGACGCTTCCGCTTCCCGCTTCGTGAAGGACAAGTCTCCGCTCGTCGCCGACGAAGCCATCCGCGCCGTGCATGACCTCGGCCTCGAAGCCGGTCGCCCCGCCGTGGCCGCGCTCATCGATGATCTCGGCTCCCGCGAGTGGACGACCTTCATGCTGCGTCGCCTGACGCACAGCGCCTTCCGTCTCGGTGGCGAAGCGAACGCCGCCCGCGTGGTGGCCATCGCCGCCAACGAGAAGCTTCCGGACGAAGCCCGCGCCGAAGCCCTCCGTCTCCTCGCCCTCTGGGCCAATCCGTATCCCGTCGACCAGTCGACCGGCCACTGGGCCCCGCTGCCGGCCCGCGATGCCAAGGAACTGCGCGTCAGCCTGAGCGCCGCGCTGCCCGCGCTCCTGAAGGGCGACTCCGATATCCTCCGCGCCTCCCTCGAACTCGTGGAGCAGTATAAGCTCGAGGTCGCCTCGCTCTCCAACGAGCTACTCGCTGGTCTCGTCGGCAACGCCAAGCTCAGCGGCTCCGCCCGCGCCAAGGCCCTCGAACTCTGGCTCGAGCGCAAGCCCGCCGATCTCGCCGATGTCGCCGGCAAGTTCGCCAAGGACAAGCAGGACGAAGTCGCCATGGTCGCCCTCGGCGCGCTCGCCCAGCTGAATCCTGCCCAGGGTCTCATCGAGCTGTCCCAGTCGGCCAAGGCTGGCTCCGCCGCCCGTCGTCAGGGTGCCTGGAAGGCGCTCGCCAAACTGACGGCTCCCGGCGTCGACGTGCTCTTCGTCGAAAGCCTCAAGGCGCTTGCGCAGGCCAAGGGCGTCTCGCCCGCCGCGATCGAACTCCTCGAAGCCTCCGCGCAGCGTCCCGAAGCCTCCGTCAAGGAAGCCCTCGCCGCCACGCAGAAGGCCATCGCCGGAGGCGCCGACAAGCTCGCCAAGTGGCTGCCCGCGCTTGAAGGCGGCGACGCCAAGAACGGCTTCGCGCTCTTCACGGCTCTGCCGGCCGGCCAGTGTCTCCGTTGTCACCGCGCTTCCGATGACTCGCATGCCGCCGGTGGCGAAGCCGGACCGAACCTCGCCGGCATCGCCAAGCGTGGTGATCGTCGCTACCTCCTCGAGTCCGTCGTGAATTCCGGGGCCGTCGTCGTCTCCGGTTACGGCACCGTCAACCTCGACCTCGCCAACGGCGGCGCCTTGGTCGGCACCCTCATCAAGGAAGAGAAGGAGCACGTCGACGTCGACGTCGCCGGCAACCGCTGGCGCGTGGCGCGCAAGGACATCAAGGCCATGAGCGCCCCCGTCTCCGGCATGCCGGCGATGGACGCCCTGACCCTGAACGAAGTCCGCGACATCGTCGCTTGGCTCGCGACTCTCGACAAGGCCCCCAAGAAGACCAAGCCCGCCGAGCCTAAGCCGCTCGACATCTCGACCATCAAGCCCGTGGCCGCCGCGGTCGTGGCGAATGTCGATCCGGCTGTCCTGGCCGCCGGCAAGCAGGCCTTCATGACCTGCATGGCCTGTCACGGGGCGAACGGCGAAGGCACCGTCCTCGCGCCGCCGCTGGCCAAGTCCAACTGGGTCAATGGCCCCGTCGAGAACCTCATCCGCATCCAGCTGCGCGGCCTGCAGGGCCCCATCACCGTCTCCGGTAAGCAGTATACGCCGCCCGCGCCGATGATGGCCCTGCCGCACCAGACCGACGAGCAGATCGCCGCCGTCCTGACCTACGTCCGCAACAGCTTCGGTAACTCCGCTCCGGCCGTCACGCCTGAGCAGGTCAAGGCCCTGCGCGGTGAGGCTGGTAAGCCCATGCTGACCGAGGTCGAACTCGTCCCCGCGAAGTAAGCAGCTACGTCATCAAAACCAAGGCCCGGTCTTCGTGAGAGGACCGGGCCTTTTGTTTCAGCGTAAGGGTATCCGGAGGCCGGGGCCGTCGCCGAGCGGTTCCTTGAGCAGCGTGACCTCGGTCGCGTCGCCACGCTCGATGATAACGGCTTCCATCGGCTTGGACATATGCGAGGTCTTCGCTCCTTGCGTGACGCGGTAGCGGACCATGAGCGAACTGCCGAAACGCTCGACGACCGTGACGGTGATCCGCACGTCGCGGTCCGTCTCGTTCTCAGCGATGAGTACCACGATCTCCTTCGAGAAGTCCGGCAGGCGCGGGGCCGGTCCGGCGACCCGGGCCGGGCTGAGGAAGCGCCGGAACTCCTCCTGCGTGCGGATGACGTGACGTTGTATCCATTGATCCTTCCCTGAGTAGAAGTGCTGTTCCAGACGATGGAAGGGGATGGCTTTCGTCATCGATGCATCGGCCTTACTTAGTCCGACCAGTCCGGCGCGGCCGTCGGGCAGCACGCCGATCTCCGCGACGAGCTGGCCTTGATTGCGGAGTTTCTCCCAGGTGTTGCCCGTGCCTTCCTTCACGTAGAAAGCCTCGATGCCGAAGCGGATCTGGCCGAAGCGACGCGTACCGGCGTAGCCCTTGAGGTAGGGGCCAGACTCCGGGCGCTTCAGCGTGGGGGTGCCTCCGCTGGCCAGGCCCTTGGCGTCGACCATCAGCGGGACGTAGACCGCCGTATCCTCCGGTAGTATCCAGTACGACTCGACATCACCCCGGCGGTCGTCGCCGCTCAGCTGGATCCATTCCCGGTTGAGCCGTTTGATGTCTTCGGGATTCGGATTGGAGAATTCATAACCCAGCGTCACGTATTCGCCGCGCATCAGGTCGCGGGGGTCGATCGCTTGGCAGCGTAACACGAAGCGCTGTCCGACCTCGGAGGGACGGCTATGGTTCCAGGCCATCCAGAGCAGACCGAGACATTGCAGCAACGCGGCGACCAGGACCACCGGACGTGCGCGGGACGTGACCGCCGTGAAGGCGCGTTCCAACCAAGGGAGGTCCAAGGACGGTTCGGCGGCGGGCGCGGGGCTGTCCTTCTGGGCGCGCCAGACCCGGGCGAGGATGAACAGGATCACGCCGATGGCCGCGAAGAAGCCGGCCGTGCCGAGCATGCCGAAGTCCTTGGCGATATCGACGTAGCGGGCCGTCAGCCAGGCGAGGAAGACCAAGGAGCCATAGACGTAAGGGCGGAGCCGTCCTTCGCCGAGGCCCGTGCGCACCAACCAGACCGCCATGGCGAGCGTGAGCACGTTGGCGCCGGCTTTGACGATCGCTCTGGCCGTGTCGGACTCGAATCCCAGATCGCGGGCGAGTCCAAGCGCGAGCGTCCCGAGGGCGATGGCGGCGGGCCAGGTGCGGGAGGCGTCCTTGTCCCGCTTGCCCGCCCAGAGCGCCCAGCCTGCGGCGAAGAGCGTGAGGGCCAGCAGGAGCGGATCCCGGAGCAGTCCGATGTCATCGGAGGAGTTCCAGCGGCCGAGCGCCCCGATGATGAGCGTGATGACCGTGACGCCGAGCGCCCCGATGAAGCGGAAGCCTCGTCCATAGGCGCTGCCTGTCGGGTGAAGGGCGGCCAGGGCCAGCGGCAGGACGAAGCAGGCGGCGGTGGCGCCTCCGCCGAAACTGAACCAGTTCGCCATCAAAGCCCAGGCGATCGCGCCGGCAATGACCGGCTGCCTATTGCGGTACGCCGTGACCGCAGAGGGGAGCAGGAGGAGCAGGAAGGTGAATCTTAGTCCGATGAGGTGTGGTGAAGGCGCGAGGGAATGGTCTCCCAATTCCATCACGATCCAGACCGCGGCGAGCGCGATTGTCGCCAGGTGCAGCAGCGCCGATTCCAGGGCGAGCGCGAAGGGCAACGTACCGAGGCACCAGGCCAGCACCGCGTCCGGACTATGCGCGTCCATGTGATACGTCTGGCCCACAAGCGCGATGCCGGCGCCGAACATCAGGCAGCCTGCGAGGTGTCCGAGCACCGAGCCCGTGCGGCGGGCGTTGAAGGTATACCAGAGACCGACGCCTTGCAGGAGGGCGACGCCGGCGACCACCGTCGCAAGCCGGCCGCCGCGGGAGAGGTCGGACCAGTTATGCCCCACCACGAGCATCACCGCCGCGCCGAAGAGCAGCACCCCGAAGGCGCGGAGCACGAAGGCCATGCGGCCGGTGCCGGCTTCTTCCTCGGGATAGCGGGCGAGAATCTGGTCCCGTTGGCCGGGCTGCAGGATGCCTTGTTCGTGCCAGAGCTGGGATTCCTTCGCCAGCCATTCGCGGAAGCCTTGGGGGAGGGGCATGGAGGCAAGATGGGGAATCTCGGGACGCGGGGCGAGGGAGAAGGAGGGTTGGACAGGGTGGGAGCGGTTGGCGGTTAGCGGTTGGCGGATGGGAAAGACAGCTAAACGAGACCAAGGGAAACCGGAGACCGGATGATTGGCTGGGGATCTTATGTCCGCAGCATTCTTTCCGGTTTCCGGTCTCCCTTTGCTTTGCGGCCTCTCCTAATCGCTAACCGCTTGTTGGGTGACAATCTCGTCATCCCCCAACAAAAAGCCCCGGCACTTGCCGGGGCTTTGGTCGGGAGGTGTCGGTCGCGTTAGGCGATCGTGACTTCCTTCGTCAGGTAGACGTCCTGAATCGTGTGCAGGAGCTTCGCGCCTTCTTCGATCGGGCGCTGGAAGGCCTTACGACCCGAGATGAGGCCCTGGCCGCCGGCGCGCTTGTTGATGACCGCGGTCTTCACGGCTTCGGCGAAGTCGTTGTTGCCCGAGGGGCCGCCGGAGTTGATCAGGCCGATGCGGCCCATGTAGCAGTTGGCGACCTGGTAGCGGGTGAGGTCGATCGGGTGATCGGTCGAGAGGTCCGTGTACATGCGCTTGTCGATCTTGCCGTACGAGGACTCGGTGGCCTGGATCGCGAGGTAGCCGCCGTTGTTCTCGGGGAGCTTCTGCTTGATGATGTCGGCGCAGATGGTGACGCCGAGGTGGTTGGCCTGGCCGGTGAGGTCGGCGGACACGTGGAAGTCCTTCTCCTTCGTCTTGAAGGCGCTGTTGCGGGTGTAGCACCAGAGGACGGTGGCCATGCCGAGCTCGTGGGCCTGCTGGAAGGCGTGGGAGACTTCGATGATCTGGCGGTTGGTCTCGGCGGAGCCGAAGTAGATCGTCGCACCGACGGCGGCGCAGCCCATGTCGGCGGCCTGCTTCAGGGTGCCGTACATCACCTGGTCACCGACGTTGGGGTAGGTGAGCAGCTGGTTGTGGTTGATCTTCACCATGAACGGAATCTTGTGCGCGTAGCGACGGGAGACGCTGGAGAGCACGCCGAAGGTGGAGCAGACCGCGTTGCAACCGCCTTCGATGGCGAGCTTCACGATGTTCTCGCCGTCGAAGTAGATCGGGTTCTTGGCGAAGGAGGCGCCGGCGGAGTGTTCGATGCCCTGGTCGACCGGGAGGATCGAGACGTAGCCGGTGTTGGCGAGGCGGCCGGAGCCGTAGAGGCGCTGCAGGTTGGCCAGGACGCGGTTGTTGCGATCCGAGGCGGAGAAGGCGTGGTCGACCCAATCCGCGCGAGGGGAATGGATCTGGTCCTTCTTGATCTTCGGGTTGTTAAACCCGAGGAGGTTTTCGGCTTCGGTGCCGAGGTGCTTTTGGATTTCGCTGTAGTGGCTCATGGTGAGAGAAGAAGAGGGTGTCTTTTCCGGAGAACAGACCACCCCAAAAGGGGGAGTCCGGGGGCGGGCTTCAAGCCAGAATTCATAAACCGCCGTAAAACGGACAAGCCCGGACGGACCTTGCTCGGAAAACCGCCGGCCTGCTCAGATTTGCCAGTCCTCGCCGGCGGCCGAGGCCGGGCGGGGGAGTTCGGGGTGCGGGGCCGTCACGATGCGGAGGACCGCGTTGCCACCGCCCGCGAGGTCACGGGCCCGGCGCACAGCTTTGGCCAGCGCGAGGTTCGGCTGGGCTTCGTCGAACGGGAAGACGTTCTCCGCACCGACCGCCTGGTCGAGGCCGGCGTTGACGATGATGCGCATCGTGTCGGCCTTCGCTTCGCAGAGGATCAGGTGGCGGCCGTCGGACTTCAGCGTCTCGGCCAGGTCGCGCAGGAGCAGCACGCCGTTGGCGTCGAGGTGGAGCGCTTCGCGGAACTTCAGGACGAGGACCTTCAGGTTCGGATCGGCCGAGGCGCGGCGCAGGTGTTCGTGGAAGGCCTGGGTCGCGCCGAAGTGCAAGCTACCTTCGACGTGGAGGATCGAGATGCCCGTCGATGCCTGGCCCTTCGGGCGCTCGCGCAATTCGCCGGTCTCAGAGAAGTCGTATTCGACGACCTCCGGCGTGGACGTCTGGCGCAGGTAGAAAGCCACCGCGACCGCCGTGCCGAGGAAGATCGCGACGTCGAGGGGCGCGAGGAGCGCCGTCGCGAAGGTCGCGAGGAAGACCGTGCGGTCCTGCGCGCCGGACTTCAGGATCAGCTTCACCGCGGAAAGGTTGGCGAGCTCGATCTCCGCGAGGATGACGAGGATCGCCAGCGTCGAGAGCGGCACGATGGCCACCACCGGCCGCGCGAGGAAGAGCGCGCCAAGGATGAACACGCCGCAGAGCAGCGAGGCCAGCGCCGTGCGAGCGCCGCTGGCGACGTTGAGGGCGGAGCGGCTGATCGAACCCGAGGCGGCCATGCCGCCGGTGAAGGCGCAGACGAGATTGGCCATCCCGAGGCCGTAGACTTCCTGGTGGAGGTCGGACGGGCGGCCGGTCTTGAGGGCCGAGGCGCGCGCGTTGGCGGTGCCTTCGATGACGACGAGCACCGCGAGCGCGAGGGCGGGCGAGAAGAGCGTCGAGAGCGTGCGGGCCGAGAAGTCGGGCAGGTGGAGCGCCGCCCCGGCTTGGGCGGCCTGACCGACGTAGCCGACGAGGTCGGCGCGGCTGCCTTGCGCGTGCGCCACGTTCTGGGCGAGGATAGCGCCGAAGGTCGCGACCATGACCGCGCCGAGGATGGCCTTACCTGCGCCGTATTTCGGACGCAGGAGGAAATACGCCACGCTCGTGATCAGCGCGAGTCCCAGCTCCGGGTTGATGAGCGTGCGCCCCATGCGGGCGGCGTGCCACAGGACTTCCGGCAGCGAATCGCCGGCGTGCTCGCCCGGCATGCCGAGCGCCGTGGGCAGCTGCAGCGCGATGACGCGCAGGGCGGCCGCCGCGATGTAAGCGGAGATCACCGTGCGCGGGACGAAGTCGGCGAAGCCGCTGAGTCGCAGCCAGGAGGCCAGCAGCAGGAACACGCCGGTCATGAGCACCAGCGTGGGGAGGGCCGAAGCGCGCAGTTCCGGCGTGATCGCCCCGAGCGTGGCGAAAGAACCGAGCAAGAGCGCCGCCGAGGCGTTGGTCGGTCCGGCGGAGAGATTCGCGGAGCCGCTGAAGAGCGGGGCGACGGCGGCCGCGACGCCGCAACCGACGAGTCCGCACCAGATGGGCAGGCCGGCCTTCATCGCGAAGGCCATCGACATCGGGAACGCGAGCAGCGCGACGTTCAATCCGGCGACGGTATCGGCGCGGAAGGTCGGTCCGTCCATGCCGCGCAGGACGCCGGTGAAAGGGAAGAACCGCGGACGCGGCAGGGCGGCGAGCTGGCGGGCGAAGGCGCCGAGGGCGGAGAAGAAGCTGAGCAGGCCGCTGGTCACGGGCCTTTTGTTGCGGGTCGCCGCCGGACCTTCAACCGATTTCGTCGCTCAATCGAAGGCTTCCGGGTTCAGCTGCGCGATGAGCGACTGCTGGAGCAGCCCGAAGCAGGCATAGCAGGCCAGGGCGTGGCGTTGCTCGGTCGGCAGGGAATCGTCGTCGAGGTCTTCGGCGCTCTCCAACTGGGCGTCCGTGATGTCGGCGAAGACCAGGTCGCGGAGGGCCAGGCGCACGGCGGAGAGGGCGCGAAGGAAAGCGAGCGCCTGAGCCTCGTTGGGGAGCACGATCACGGCCGGATCGCCTTTGGCGCTGGCGAAGGCGACGGAAAGCAGGCGGGCCTCCTCGGAGGCCTGCGCGGTGAGCGTCTCGACCCAGAAGCCGGCGATCTCCTCGTCGGCCGCGGGCACGTTGGCGCGGTTGACCGTCACGCGCGCGGCGGCGGGGGCGATGAGGCGGAGCAGGTCGGTGAGGACCGTGCGCGCCTCCTTCGTCATCGTGAGGCGGAGCTCAGCCATCCTGTTCGAGCAAGGAGTTGAGGTGCCACTGCTGGAGCTCGAGCGAGAGCATCTCCGCGCGCTCGCGGTCGCCGGTCCACACCGTGGCGCGGCCTTCGGCGTGGATGGCGCGCATGAGCTTCTTGGCTTCGGGCGCACCGATCCGCAGGACGTTCATGAACGCCATGACCACGTAGGCCTGGTAGTTGATCGGATCGTTGAGCACGACGACGTTCCACTTGGGAGCCGCCGAGACCAGCGACTCAGTCTTGATCTCGGGTTTGAGTTTCGGCTTGGGCATCAGCGCTCAGGTCTGTCCGGGACTGTAGCGTCAGACGTAGCTTCCGCAAGCCGTCGATGAGTTCTTCGGTCCGGGCCCGGGCGGTGTTCTCGCCGGGCTGGCGCTCGATCTGGTTGGCCAGGCGGGCGAGGCCGGCACAGGCCATCAGGGACAGCATGCCTTTGGCCCCGTGGGCCTCGCGGCCGAGAGCGTCCGCATCGCCGCCGTCCCGGGCGGCGCATAGGCGGGCGATGATGTCGTCCGCGTGGCGGAGGAAGGCCCGGGCCGCGGCGCGAAGGTCCTCGGCGTCCTCGGCCTCGGCGGCCTCCAGGTGGGCGCCGAACTCGTCGTCCCGGATCCGGTTGAGGTCGGCCTCCTGGCTGGCCGAGAGTAGTTCAAGTTTCTCCAGCAGTTCGGCGCCGCGGACGGGTTTGGCGAGGTAGGCGTCGAAGCCGGCGGCCTCGCAGCGGGCGCGGTCGAGCTCCTGGGTCATCGCCGTCAGGGCGAGGAGGGCGGTCCGGCGGCGGCCGCGGGCCTGTTCCTCGGCACGGATCGCGGCGGCGACCGAAAGGCCGTCCATGATGGGCATCTGGATGTCCAGGATCGCCACGTCGAACTCCTTGGTGCGCCAGAGGTCGAGCGCCGCGGAGCCGTCGACCGTCGCGCTGACTTCGTGCCCGGCGCGGCGGAGGCGGGCGCTGGCGACCTCGCGGTTGACCTCGTTGTCTTCGGCGAGCAGGACGCGGAGGCGGCGGCTGGCCCGGAGGCTTCCGACGGCGGGTTCGGCGTCGTCGAGCGTCGGGGGGATGGTGCTGAAACGCGTCCAGAGGGCCGTGAGCGTGACCGGCCGGAAGAGCTGGGCTTGGCTGCGGAACTCGACTTCGGAAGATGTCACCAGGATCACCTGCTCGCGCGGGAAGGCCGGGAGGCGCGGGTTGACGTCATCGGGCAGGTCGATGATGGCCCGATCGAAAGGCTCTTCGGCGGCGGCCGCGGCGGCCCAGAGGGCTTCGGCTTCGTCGTAAGTCGCCGTCTGGACGCAGGTCGCGCCCCAGAAGGAAAGCGTATCGGCGAACCACTGGCGGACGCGGGGGTGGCCGGCGACGATGAGGAGCCGCTGGCCGGCGAGGTTCGGCTGCGGCGGAGCGTCCAGGGCCGGATTGGGTTCGACCATCACCGTGGCCGCGAAGGTCGAGCCGACGCCGACCTCGCTGGTCACCTTCATGAAGCCGTCCATCGCCTGGGTCAGGCTGCGGACGATCGTGAGGCCGAGGCCCGTGCCGCCGAAGCGACGCGTCGTGGTGGCGTCGGCCTGGGTGAAAGGTTCGAAGATGCTTTCGAGGCGATCGGCGGGGATGCCGATGCCCGTGTCGCGGACCGTCAGGAGGGAGCGGAGGCGGCTGTTGCGTTCCTCGAGGTCGAGCTCGGCGTGCACATGGCCGCTTTCGGTGAACTTGACCGCGTTGCCGATGAGGTTGGCGATGATGCGGCGGAATTTGATCGGGTCGCCCAGCACGGATTGCGGGGTGTCGGCGCGCACCAAGACGGCCAGCTCGACGCCTTTGCGGCCGGCCTGGTGCTGGAACTGGGCGACGACTTCCTCGAGCGCGCGCACGGGATTGAAGGGGATGCTCTCGATCGTCACGTTGCCGCGGTCGAGACGGGAGAAGTCGAGCACGTCGCGCACCGTGTCCTCGAGCTCGCGGGCGCAGGACTGGATCTTGCGGAGGACTTCGGGCGGCGCCGGCGTGGCGGCTTCGAGGTTGGTCTCGCAGAGTCCCTGGATGGCGTTGATCGGGTTGCGGATCTCGTGGGTGACGTTGGCCACGAATTGCCACTTCGCCGCGGCGACTTCCTCGGCTTTCTCCAGCGCGATGCGCAGGCGATTATGTTCGTCGACCGATTCCGTGATGTTGAGCGCGAAGGTCAGCAGCCCGTTCGGCAGGCCGCCGCCGCCCTTGATGCGTTCGTGCACCACGCGGACGAGCCGCGAGCGGCGGTCCTGGGTCTCGAAGTGCATGACCGCGTGCAGGACGCGCTGGCCCGTGCGGACGACTTCTTCGTCGAACTGTCGGAATTGCTCGGCCGTCTTCGTCGAGAGGATGTCGGCCAGCGTGAGGTCCGCCCCGTAGCCGCGGTAGGGCAGCGAAAGAAATTCGTCGAGGCTGCGGCTCGTGTGCAGGATCCGTCCCTGCAGGTCGCGGAAGATGATGAAGTCCGGCGAGTTTTCGATGAGCGTGCGCGCGAGGCTCATGCCCGAACGCGGCGTGAGGATCGGCGTGCCGTTGATCTGCGGGTCTTCGGCGAAGATCAGCCAGACCTGGCGGTCGAACTTCGGGTCGGGCTGCAGGATGATCTTGGCGGCGCGGATCGGTTCGCCGAGGTCGTCGTTGCGCAGTTCGAGCATTCCGCTCCAGGCGGACCAGCGGGCGGCGGAGCGCAGCAGGGTCGAGGCCGGCTGGCCGTTCTCGAGTTCCAGGAAGAGTCGGTCGATCGTGGTGCCGACCTGGACCTTGCGGCCGACCGTGCGCTCGACCAGCGGGTTCGCGAACAATACCTCCCCCTTGCGGCTGCAGACCATGAACGGCCAGGGCAGCACGTCGGGCAATGTGGAGAGGTCCGCCATCGGGTTCGGACTACCCTGAGGGATTCCCGGGCGGGGGACAACCCTCCAAGTAATAGGGAGAAGGCACTAATGAGC
>Ga0255110_1000362_pt1 | contig 12706 bp, 9 predicted proteins | sample Law_Miss_RepC_8h_FD_188479 | JGI IMG/M metagenome (GOLD analysis project Ga0255110, IMG submission 188479) | Freshwater microbial communities from St. Lawrence River, New York, United States - Law_Miss_RepC_8h | ecosystem: Environmental > Aquatic > Freshwater > River | place: USA: New York... | reverse complement strand
CACGCTTGCATCGCAAATGCCCGATGCTCAAGGTGTCACGGTTTCAATTCGCTTAGGCGGAATCGCTGCTGCGGCTGGTGCAACATCAGCCAACGATTGCGAATTCTCAGCAAGTGGAACAACGATTACGTTCCCCGGTCACCGTCGTGCGTACGAAGAATCACGCGATGACGATGCAGCCGATACCGAGACTGAAGCATTGTTGCCCGTGCTCAAAGTTGGCGACGCAGTCCCGGTTCTTTCGCTTGATCCCAACGGACACGAAACAACGCCACCAGCGCGCTACACCGAAGCTTCGATTGTGAAGAAGCTTGAAGAACTGGGTATCGGTCGTCCATCAACATGGGCATCAATTATTCAGACCGTGCAAGACCGTGGTTATGTGTGGAAAAAAGCGCAAGCACTCGTGCCCACATGGACCGCGTTTGCTGTTGTTGGTTTGCTTGAACAACACTTCACCGGCTTGGTGGATTATCAATTCACCGCGGGTGTTGAAGAAGACCTTGACGAGATTGCCCAAAAGAAATTGGCCAAAGATAAGTGGCTCCACGATTTCTATTTCGGACTAGTTGAAGAAGGACAAACTGGAACCGCTAAAGAACTCGGTCTCAAGCGTCTCATCGAAAACAACATTGCTGGTATTGATGCCGCTGTTGTGAACTCGTTCTCAATTGGCGCCGACCCCACCACGGGCGAAGTCATCGTGGTGAAGCCTGGCAAGTTTGGTCCGTACGTCAAACGTGGTGACGAAAACGCATCGGTTCCCGATTCGCTCACCCCTGATGAACTCACTCTTGAGATGGCACTGCGTTTGTTGGCCATGCCCAAGAGCGACGAGCCCATTGGTGAACTCAATGGTTTGCCAGTGTTTGCTAAGAACGGTCGCTTCGGTCCATACGTTCAATGGGGTACGCAAGATGTGCCGCCACCCGGATTTGAAAAGCCAAAGATGGTCAGCCTGTTCAAGACCATGGTTCTTGATCGCATCACCATGGTCGACGCCGAGCAGTTGCTCACCCTCCCCCGCACACTTGGTGTTGACCCAACTGACGGTGAACCGATCACTGCGCAAAATGGAAAGTTCGGCCCGTACCTACAAAAGGTCAAGGACTACCGCACCATCGAAAACGAAGAAAAGTTGTTCACCATCACGCTCGAAGAAGCACTCTCGATTTACGCACTCCCAAAAGTGTTTCGCCGAGGTCGCGCCGCGTCGCCTAACAGCGGACCCATGCGCGAGTTCGGCTCCGATCCTGCAAGTGGTCGTCCGGTAGTTGCTAAGGACGGCAAGTTTGGTGTTTATGTCACCGACGGCGAAGTGAATGCATCGCTTGGCAAGGGTGACCGCCTTGAAGACATGTTGCCCGAACGTGCTTATGAATTGTTGGCGGTTCGTCGCGAAGTGATGATTGAAAAGGGTCTTGTTCCCGGACAGAAGAGTCCGTCGAAGCGTGGTGCACCAAAGAAGGCCGCCGTGAAGAAGCCAGCTGCCAAGAAAGCTGCAGCTCCGAAGAAGACCGCCGCGAAGAAGCCGGCAAAGAAAAAGGCAGCAGCTCCCAAGAAAGCCGTTGCGAAGGCTCCTGCGAAAAAGAAAGCCCAGAAGCCCGAAGAATGAAGACTCCGGTCTACATCGCATTCGAGGGAATCGAAGGTTGCGGTAAAACCACGCAGGCTTCACGTTTAGTTGCGTCACTACGTTTGCTTGATGCCGACTCGGTCTTGACGCGAGAAACTGGTGGCACCGATATTGGTGCACGTATCCGTGAAGTGTTGCACGACACCGCTAACACTCACCTTGATCCCATTGCCGAAGCTTTGTTGATTGCCGGCGATCGTGCGCAACATCGTGCCGAAGTGTTGGCACCGGCACTTGCTGCTGGTCATCATGTGGTGAGCGATCGCAGTGTGTATTCGTCGATTGCATATCAGGGTTACGGTCGACAGTTGCCACTCGAAACCGTTCACGCTGTCAACGACTGGGCCTTGCAATCGCGCTGGCCCGACTTGGTTGTGTTGCTCGATGTTTCACACGAACATGCCATGAGCCGACTTGCTCATCGTGATCTTGATCGTTTCGAACAAGAGAACAGCAACTTCTTTCAACGCGTTCGCGATGGCTTTCACACGATGGCGGCTAATGATCCGCAACATTGGGTGATCATTGAGGCTGTTGGTGATCCCGATGTGATTGAACAATCAGTTCGTTCAGCAGTGACTGAAAGACTCGGCATCTGACATGGCGTCATCGGTGTACGACAAGGTCATTGGTCAAGAACACACATTGATCAAGTTGCGGGCACTCGCGACTTCGGCCGCACATGCCTACCTATTTGTCGGTCCGTCTGGTTGTGGAAAAGACATAGCTGCTCGCGCCTTTGCCGCCGTGAAGCTGCAAGGTTCCGAAGACAGCACTCAGCGCACTGCTGATCTGGCGATGCGCGGTATTCATGTTGATATTCATGAAGTCGAACGTGAAGGTGCTGGTATCAGCATGGAACAAGCTCGCGACGAGATCATCAAGTTGGCCGAGCGTTCGGCGGTTGAAGGTTCAACCCGCGTGATCATCGTGCACGATTTTCAATTGCTTGCCGATGGCGCACGCGCCTCGTTGCTCAAAACGATTGAAGAACCCGATGGTGAGACAGTCATGATCATGTTGAGCGACGACGTTCCCGACAACATGATCACCATTGCCTCACGATGTGTGCGTATCGACTTTCAGCCCATCACTGATGAATTAATTGTCAAGCAACTCGTTGATGAAGGTGTTGACTCAAAGAAGGCGACCGCAGTTGCTCGAGTGGCGGCCGGAGATCTTGAGCGAGCACGCGTATTGATCAATGATCCATCACTTGCATCACGGACCGATTTGTTCGCCAATGTTCCAACTCGTCTCAACGGTACAACCTCACGTGCGATTGAAATAGCCGGCGAACTTTTGAGCGCCGTTGATGCTTCACTCGCGAGTTATGAATCAAAGCAAGAAGCCGAACTTGCCGAACTCGAAGAGCGAGTGAAGTTTTTGGGTGAGCGCGGAAGCGGTCGCAAGATTTTGACCGACAAACACAAACGTGAATTGCGTCGATACAAGACTGACGAACTTCGTTCTGGTCTTCGCATGCTCACCTTGGTGTACAGCGAAGCACTCAAGAAGTCGACCGAAGCAACGGCACATCATCAAACCGATTCGTATGTGCGAGCAGTGAAAAAGATTCGCGATGCCAGCGTGGCACTCAGTCGTAACGTCAACGAGAAGTTGCTCTTCGAGAACCTCTTGATGTCACTCCCCTCCATCAACTCGTGATTCTGGTGCAGAATCGTTGCGTTTTTCGCAACAATTCTGCACCAGAAGCACACAGTTATTGGTGGTAGTTGGGGGCTTCGTTGGTGACAAGCACGTCGTGGGGATGGCTTTCTTCGCGACCAGCAGTTGTCACTCGCATGAAGCGAGCCTTGGTACGCAACTGATCAAGATTGGCAGCACCGACATAGCCCATTCCTGAACGCAGTCCGCCGACGAGTTGATACACGACATCGTGTAACGATCCCGAATACGCGACGCGTCCTTCAATGCCTTCGGGAACCAACTTGTTGCGCGCAGTACCTTGGCCGCTTCCGTAGCGATCGGCGCCGAGCCCTTGCATCGCACCGAGTGAACCCATACCGCGATAACTCTTATAACGGCGACCTTCAAACAATTCCATTTCGCCAGGAGCCTCATCGGTTCCGGCTAACAAGCTTCCGAGCATGACCGAACTTCCACCCGATGCCAGCGCCTTCACGATGTCACCCGAATACGTCACTCCACCGTCGGCGATGATCGGAATACCCAATTCACGAGCGCGACTTGCGGCGTACCAAATCGCCGATAACTGTGGCATGCCGGCTCCAGAAATAACACGAGTCGTACAAATTGATCCAGCGCCAACACCGACCTTGATCGCATCGCAACCAACTTCGGCCAACGCGTCAACACCTTCTTCAGTGACGACGTTGCCCGCAATCACTGCCAAGTTTGGCCAGGCCGACTTGATGCGGCGCACTGCAGTCAACACACCTTGGGTATGACCATGTGCGGTGTCAATGACGACGACGTCAATTGACGACTTCATTAATGCTTCGACACGATCTTCAAGATCGGGTCCAACACCTACGGCTGCGCCAACACGTAAACGTCCGAGATCATCGTGAGTTGCGTCTGGGTAGTCGCGCTTCTTCATGATGTCTTTCACCGTGATGATGCCAACCAGATGTCCATCTTTATCAACGAGCGGCAATTTCTCAATGCGATGCTTCTGAATAATCGTCTGGGCTTCGGCCAAGGTTGTGTCTTCGCTGCCGGTCACAAGCGGGGCCTTGGTCATGAAGTCGCTCACGGGGCGGCGGAAATCTGCTGGTTCACAAAAGCGAATGTCGCGATTGGTCAAAATGCCAACGAGCACTCCGGCTTTATCAATAATCGGCACACCCGAGAACTTGAATCGACGCATGAGGTCTTCGGCTTCTTGTAACGAGGCATCGGGTCCAAGTGTCACCGGATCGGAGATCATTCCTGATTGCGAACGCTTCACTCGACGAGCTTCGGCTGCTTGATCTTCAATACTCATGTTGCGATGCAAAATTCCGATTCCGCCCAAACGCGCCATCGCGATTGCCATCGGTGCTTCAGTCACTTTGTCCATCGCTGCCGACAACAACGGCACGGCCAACGTGATCTCGCTCGTCAACTGAGTGCGCACATCTACTTGATCGGGAAGAACATCGCTGAATCCGGGGACCAAAACGACATCGTCAAAGGTGAGACCTTCGTGGGGGCTAAAGACTGTGTTGTTAATCGGGTTCATGAGGGTTCTCCAACTTTCGAGTATTTCACTGACAATTCTCGCAGTACTCCGACCAGTAGTTGATGTTCTTGGCGATGCATTTTTTCTTCAAATATTTCTAGGGTGTCATTCGGGGCGATCTCGACTCGGGCACTCGCCAAAACCGGTCCGCTGTCAACACCTTCGTCGGGGACGAAATGGACCATGACCCCACTGTGGTTGCGTGTCCCATTTTGAAATTCGGCGAAGGCCTTTTCGATAGCCCCAACTCCGACAATGTCACCCGGCAACGATGGGTGCAGATTGACGACCTGCCCAGGAAACCACGACAGAAATTCCATGCTGAGAATGCGCATATATCCCGCAAGAACCACAAAATCAGCCATGAAGCTGGAAACGACTGAGGTTAAGCGAGTGTCATAGTCGGCCCTGCTTTCACCCGTCACTGCGCTCACGACAACAGCGGGCACCCCGGCGCTCTCGGCACGTTCAAGTGCCTTGACATCGTGCTTGTTACTGACAACCGCGACAACCTCGGCAGCCAACACCCCAGATTCACAAGCATCAAGGATTGCTTGCAGGTTTGAACCGTTTCCCGAAACCAGTACGACAAGACGCATATGACCATTCATGGCAATAACCTCACTTGTGGTTCGTCAGTAGCTCGTGGGACAAGTTCACCGATGACCCAGGTCTCTTCATCAAACGTGGCTTGAATCGCGGCAACATCTTCTGGCGCAACAATCACAATCATTCCGATACCCATATTGAGCGTGCGATACAGCTCGTGCGTATCAAGTTGACTGATTTCACGCACCAATTGGAAGAGTGGTGGCATTGTCCAACTACCAAGTTGTATGTCGGCACCAACTCCGGCAGGTAAAACACGCGGCACATTTTCGGGGAGTCCGCCACCAGTGATATGAATCAGACCCTTCAGCCGTGGATCGTGGAGCAACGGAGTCATTTCATTCAAGTAACTGCGGTGCGGGACCAACAGCGCATCAAGAATTGGTACTTGCAGTGGTTCGGGCATGGCATCATCGGGTAACCATTCAAAGATTTTTCGAAGCAACGAGTAACCGTTGGTGTGTGGACCGTTAGACGTCAGACCAATCAACACATCGCCCACCGCAACATTGTTTCGCGGTAACAATTGTTCTTTTTCAACAACTCCAACCAATGTTCCTGCAATATCAAATGCACCTGGTGAATAAACGCCGGGCATTTCGGCAGTTTCTCCACCGAGTAACACACACTCGTTATCACGGCATGCTTGCGACATTCCAGAAACGACAGCTGCCACCATTTCAGCCTGAATTTCTGACGATGCCAAGTAGTCCAAGAAGAACAATGGGCGGGCTCCTTGAACGAGCACGTCGTTGACACAGTGATTCACAATGTCCATACCGACACCGCGGAAACGGCCCGAACGTGCTGCCAGTTCAACTTTGGTCCCGACACCGTCGGTTGAAGCAACCAACACGGGATGGTCGTATCTCTTGAGATGCGATACATCAAGTGCACCGCCGAATGATCCGACCCCGGCCAGAACATTTGAATTAGCTGTTGACGCGACACTGCCCTTCAGCAACGAAACGGCACGATTGCCTTCATCGATGTCAACTCCGGTTGATGAATACGACTTCACCGACAACGCCAATGATCGCCAGCCAATATCTCGGCGAAATTGCTGACCAGCAAATGAAATCTTTTCAACTCGCTCATAAGCGTGGGTTCGAGCCTGCGCCAAGTCTTTGCCACGGCCGACAACTGTGAGTACTCGCCCACCGTTAGTGACCACTTCAGCCTGTGAAGTTGTCGTTGCGCCATGGAAGACCGTCGCACCATCAACTCGCGCTTCAAGTCCGTTGATGACATCACCGTTGCGCGCAGTGACGGGATAGCCCGCCGATGCGAGAACTACAGCCATTGCACTTTGTTGCGACACCGTGAGTCGTAATTGTTTCAACTGCCCAGCAAGACATGCCAATGCAACCGAAACGACAGTTGTATTCAAGAAGCTTGGGACCACTCGCCGTCATCATGATTCCGGCATACAAGACGCCAACATATGGTTGACCCAATGCCGCGAAATGATCGAGGGTTGGCTGAATGAACTGGACACACAGATCGCTCGGCGAGATACCCACATTGACCGGTGCGTACGCACCCATGCCACCCGTGTTGAGCCCACGATCACCTTCACCAATTCGTTTGTGATCTTGCGCGATCGGAAGTGGCACAGCGGTCGTCCCATCACAAACCGCAATCAGTGAGCATTCGTAACCAAAGATTCTTTCTTCAAGTACAACTTCACCAAGCGCACAAGCTTCTTGAATGGCCACAGCAGTCTCGGCGTCAGTTTCGGGGACAATGACACCCTTGCCGCCTGCGAGACCCGATTGCTTGACCACAATTGACGCAGCAAGTTCTTTCCACCACGCCATTGCCGCATCGACTTCGCCTTTACCAAATGATGCAAACCGTGGTCCGGCAATACCGATCTGCTGCGTCACTTCGCGAGCAAATGATTTTGACGATTCAAGTTGCGCCAAATATTGCGTTGGACCAAACGCTGCAATTCCGACCGCGCTCAATCGATCTACTAGGCCACCCGCAAGTGGGGCTTCTGGCCCAACTAAAACCAGATCAACTTTTTCGGTCTGACAAAGTGCAACAATTCCTGCCACGTCATCGGCGGCCACGTTGAATCGGTCTCCTGGAGCGCCGGCGTTGCCTGGTGTCACCAACAAGCGACCACATCGCAGCGAACGTAACGCCGACTCGGCCATCGCGTGTTCACGACCACCCGAACCGACAATCAGGACACTGAGCGTGTCGCTCATGCCAACACACCTTCGAAAGCATCCTTACGTTTTGGTGCACCAACCGACACTGGATACGCCCCAGTGAAACAGGCATTGCAATATCCGTCTTCGCGGCCAACCGCCAGCATCATTCCGTCTAACGATAGAAATGCCAGTGAATCGGCGCCAACTACTTGCCGCAATTCTTCAAGGTCCATTCGGGCAGCAATTAGATCATTGTCGTGTCCCATATCAACGCCAAAGTGACATGCATGCTTGATGGGCGGACTGGTGATTCGTAAATGAACTTCAACTGCTCCGGCATCTCGTAATAACTGCACAAGTGGTCCGGCTGTTGTCCCACGAACCAACGAGTCGTCAATCAAGATGACGCGCTGGCCACGTAGGTTTTCTCCAAGCGCGTTGAACTTCATCGCCACACCACGTTCACGCATGATTGATGTCGGTTCAATAAACGTGCGACCGATGTAACGGTTCTTGATGAGCCCGTCGTTATAGGGAATTCCACTCTCACGCGAGTAGCCAACTGCTGCGGGAATTGATGAGTCGGGAACTGGTACCACAACATCGGCTTCTACTGAATGTTCGCGAGCAAGTTGTTCGCCAAAGCGTTGACGAACACTATGCACACTTCGACCGTCCCATTGCGAATCGGGGCGAGAGAAGTACACAAATTCAAAAGTGCAACGTGCCGATTGCGCCGACGGCACCATGGCCTGTCGACGGGTGATCTTCTCACCCTCAAGCGTTACTATTTCGCCGGCCGCAACTTCAGAGATCTCACGACAACCCAAAGTTTCAAGCGCACAGGTTTCAGATGCGACTACCCAACCGCCGTCAGCCAACTGTCCAACCGATAACGGTCGGAAACCCCACGGGTCACGAACTGCAATCACGCGGTTTTCAACGAGCAATACCAACGAGTAGGCGCCGCTCCAAGCAGGCAAGGTGCGAGCCAGTCGATCTTCCCACGTTGGTCCCCCTGCCGAGGCCAACATCAACGTCATCACTTCGGTGTCCGATGATGCTGTTAATCCAAAACCCCGACCCAATAACTCGGCACGCAATTCTTGAGCATTCACCAAATTGCCATTATGCGCAACCGCTAACGGCCCATGAATTGTCTCAACCATGAACGGTTGTGCATTTCGGGTTCCCGAACCACCAGTCGTTGAGTAACGCGTGTGTCCAATACCGTTCTTCCCCTTCAACGGGGCAAGTGATGCAGCATCAAACACATTGTTCACAAGTCCATCGTCTTTATGGAGGCGAGCCTGCTTGCCATCAGACACTGCAATACCTGCAGCCTCTTGGCCACGATGCTGCAACGAGAACAACCCAAAGAAAACTAATTGCGCAACTTCTTCAATTGGCGATGACACACCAATCACACCACACTCTTCGCGCGGTGAATCCATACGCTCATTCCATTCCATGTATTCAGCCATCAGAAAACTTCTCTCTCTTGTTTGTCGCACCTGAAATATCTACTGGAAAGACACCACTCATGTTGCAAAGGTTGAATGCTCCCGAAGTCAAAAAATCTCATGAAAGTTTGTCCTCCGCTATTAATGAATCAAGTCGCTCTTGAATTGGGTAGGTTCCGGCAACAAATTCTTTTGATGTCAATCGCGTGTACGCCTTGATATATCGCTCGGTTGTGGCCGCAATAACTTCAGCACTTAAAACTGGTGGCAACCTGTCGCCCCGATAGCCCATCGCATCGAGTGCTAAACGAATCGGCTCTTTGTCGAGGCTTTCGGGTTCTTGCCCAGCGGCAATTCGCGCTTCGTAATTACTCATTTCCCAGAAGCGCGATGAGTCGGGAGTATGCATCTCGTCAATCAACATCAATTGACCGTCTGTATCTAAACCGAATTCGTACTTGGTGTCGGCCAACAAAAGCCCGGCTTGCGCCGCGACTTGTTGCCCCCGCTTGAACAGATTCAAAGCAGCCTCTTGAACCTGCTCCCAGAGTTCTGCTTTGACAAAACCCCGACTCACTACGTCGGCACACGACAGAGGTTCATCATGTCCACCGGCTTCGGCTTTGGTAGTTGGTGTCACAATTGGTCCGGGCAACAAGGTGTTTTTAGCAATGCCGTCAGAAAACGAATAGCCATAAATAGTTCGCGCACCAGCGCTGTATTGGCGCCAAATTGATGTTGACGTTGAACCTGTCATTGCACCGCGCACAACAACCTCTACTGGAAGTGGTCTTGCTGTGCGACCAATCGTCACATTGGGGTCAGGACATGAAACGAAATGGTTACTCACAATGTCGCGCGTTGATTCAAACCACCAAGCAGCAAGTTGATTCAATACTTGACCCTTATACGGGACAACGGCAACAATGCGATCAAATGCCGACAAACGATCAGTCGTGACGAAAAGTCGACGATTATCTGATAACTCATACGAGACTCGCACCTTGCCGACTCGTTCATCGGGTAACGGCAATTCAATATGTGAACAACCTTCAAGCTGAGGCATGTGCGACTCCGTTGCGAAAAAGTTCTAACGCCAGACCTTGATGAGTGCCACGCAGGAAGTTTGGGTGCTGACGGGGAACAACATGATTTTCTGGATGCGGCATGAGCCCCAACACCAGGCCGGATTCATCGCAGATGCCAGCGATGTCATCAGCTGATCCATTGGGGTTTCCATTGACGTAACGCAGGGCGACGCGATCATTTGATTGAAGTCGTGCAACTACTTCGGTGTCCGCGGTGAACCGACCTTCACCATGAGCGATTGGGCATTCAAGATTTTCGTGGAGGCCTTGTGTCCATACGCACTTTTCAGAAGATGGCCGCAAAGTGACCCAACGACAATCAAACAAACCCCGCTCGTTGTGATCTAACGCCATTGCACCTGCACCACTTGACAACAATCCCATGCGTACCAATGTTTGGAAACCGTTACAAATTCCGATGATGGGTCGACCATCGCCAACCGCTTGTTGCAGGCGATCACCTAACAACATCTCAAGTTCAAGAGCAAAGACATGCCCAGACCCAAGTGCATCAGCAAATGAAAACCCGCCAGCGATGACGATCATTTGTGCTGTGTTGATGACATTCGCATCACGTTCAAGATCGGTGATGGACACAACGACCGAATCAGCCCCAGCCAAGTTGAGGGCTAAGGCAACATCGCGATCACGATTCGTGCCTGGAGCGACCAAGATAGCGGCAGTAGGTCGCACGCTCATGATGCACCCTGCCAACTTGTCAGCAACTCTTCAACTGTGAGTATCTGCCCATTACCTAGCGAAAGAACTTGCTCATCAACAACACGGCCAATGATCTGTGCATCGTCACCAAATTGATCGCGAATTGCAGCAACCGACTCGTGCTTGACCTCAAGAATGAATCGCCCACACGACTCACTGAAATACCACCAGTCAGGCGTCAGTGATTGGGCGACAGTGATCTCGGCTCCGAGTCGACCAGCGATTGCCATTTCGGCGACTGCAACAGCAATTCCACCTTCTGAAATGTCGTGACACGATTTGACATCGCCATTCAGAATTGCTTCATGAAGAAGTTGATAACGCGATGGCGCAGCGTCGTCGAAGCTCGGTACAACACCACCAGCAACCTCGTTCAACATTGCCAGATGACTTCCACCAAATTCGCACAGTGTCCGACCAAGCAATATCAACACATTGCCCGATTGTTTGAAATCCGGTGTCACGACGGCGTCCGCATTCGGCACATGAGCCATGGCCGTGATGACCAATGTCGGCGGAACAGCGTGCCGCTCGTTATCCGAACCGAAGTATTCGTTGTTCAGCGAATCCTTACCCGAGACAAACGGTGCACCAAATGCTCGTGCGGCTTGGCAGCAACCACCAACTGCAGCGACGAGTTCGCCAAGAGTTGTTGGTCGTTGCGGATCGCCCCATGAGAAGTTGTCGAGCAGTGCAACGGTTCGTGGGTCTGCACCCACTGCAACAACATTGCGCATTGCTTCATCGACAACTGCCAAAGCCATTCGTTCTGCGTCAATGATTCCCATCCAAGGGTTCACGCCAATACCCACGGCAATGCCACTGCTACTTAATGGATCAGCTAACACCACTCCATCGGCATGCCCGTCATTTTGCGCACCGATAATGGGACGCACCAGGGTTGCCCCGCCAATTTCGTGGTCGTATCGCCGAATAATTGATTCTTTTGATGCGATATTTGGATGAGCCAATAAGCGCAGGGTTGTTGCAGCGATATCAAGAGTTCCAAAGACTGAACTGAATGATTCATCAGACATCGGCGTGCGATCAGGCTTCGGCATCACCGCATTTAGTTGCCGTTGTGGACGACCATCATGCAAGAAGTTGGTGTCAATGTCGACAACAGTTGTTCCTTCGTAGGTGACGATTAGCCGTTCATCGCCAGTGAACTCACCAATATCAATGCACTCAACGCCATATCGTTCACATGCCGTAAACAAAGGCGCGGTATCTGCAACAGCAACAACCATGCGCTCTTGAGCTTCGGACAACCAGATTTCCCATGGAGCCAAACCTGGGTACTTCAACGGGAGTTCCGATAACTCAACTCGCGCGCCAACACCTTCGGCCATTTCGCCAATTGCTGATGACAATCCACCAGCACCACAATCGGTGATTGATCGATAGAGGTGTCGCGAACGACCCAACACATTGATCAACAACTTCTCGACTATCGGGTCACCGATTTGCACACTTGCTCCAGCAACATCACCGGTGGTCGCGTCCATAGTCATGGATGAGAATGTGGCACCCCGTAAACCATCACGACCTGTACGACCGCCCAACACCACGACGCGATCGCTAGGTTGCGGTTTCTCAACAACATAAGGTTCGTGAGCAATTCCAATACATCCGGCGTACACGAGTGGGTTGGCGATGTACCCGTTGTCGTAGAGCACGGCTCCGGCAATGGTGGGCAAGCCGATCTTGTTGCCGTAATCGGCAATTCCAGCCACGACACCAGCACGAATCTGTTGCGGGTGAAAGACACCATCCGGTAATTCGCTCACTGGAAAATCACTGGGACCAAAACACAA
>Ga0255110_1000353_pt1 | contig 12849 bp, 10 predicted proteins | sample Law_Miss_RepC_8h_FD_188479 | JGI IMG/M metagenome (GOLD analysis project Ga0255110, IMG submission 188479) | Freshwater microbial communities from St. Lawrence River, New York, United States - Law_Miss_RepC_8h | ecosystem: Environmental > Aquatic > Freshwater > River | place: USA: New York... | reverse complement strand
GTGTGATCGACCGCCTTCTTCATGGCGTTGGCGCCGTCGGCGATGACTTTCTTGATGTCCATAGGATAGGGTAGGGGTGGTTGGTTTTCGGAAAATCAGGCGACGAGCGTGCCGATGCGCCGGCCGAGGACGGCCTTCTTCACGGCGCCCTTCTCGGACATCGAGAGCACGATGATCGGGAGCTTGTTGGCTTCGCAGAGCGAGAACGCTTCGGCGTCCATGACGCCGAGACGCTTCTGGAGGGCTTCGGCATGCGAGACGCGGTCGTAGCGCTTGGCGTCCTTGTGCTTCATCGGGTCCTTGTCGTAAACGCCGTCGACCTTGGTGGCCTTGAGGATGGCGTCGGCGCCGATCTCGTTGGCGCGGAGAGCCGCGGCGTAGTCGGTGGTGCAATACGGATTACCCGTGCCGGCGACGAAGATGACGATGCGGCCGCGCTCGAGGTGGCGGGTGGCGCGGCGCTGGATGAAGGGCTCGGCGATGCGGTCCATCGGGATGGCGGTCATCACGCGGCACTCGAGGCCGGCTTTTTCCAGGCGGTCCATCAGGGCGAGGCCGTTGATGACCGTGGCGAGCATGCCCATGTTGTCGCCCGTGGTGCGGTCGGTACCGTTGGCGCGCGCGCCGGCGAGGCCGCGGAAGATGTTGCCGCCGCCGACGACGACCGCGACCTGGGTGCCGACTTTCTGGATGGAGCGCAGTTCCTCGGCGAGGCGGTCGAGGACCGCGCTGTCGATGGAGGCGCCGGTGGTGTCGTTGCGCAGGGCTTCGCCGCTGATCTTAAGCACGATCCGACGATACTTCGGTTTCTGGGAGGCGGAGGCGGGCATACAGGGGAAATGAGACAGACCTCCCCCAGCGTCAACCCCGCCTTGGTCTCGCTTGACTCCGACCCCCGACTCGCTGTTCAGTCGGGATGCGCAGACCCGTGGTGTAACGGTAGCACAAGTGATTTTGGTTCACTTTGTCGGGGTTCGAATCCCTGCGGGTCTACGCTCCTTTCGGTCCGTTCGGCCAACAAAGAACCCCGGCTGTCCGGGGTTCTCGCAGTGGGCCGTAAGGGCGGCTTAAGCGCGACCGAGGTATTCCTTATTCTCGGTGCTGACCTTGATCTTCTCGCCCTGCTTGATGAAGAGCGGGACGTTGACCTGGAGGCCGTTTTCGCAGGTGACCGTCTTCTGGACGTTGCCGGCGGTGTCGCCCTTGACGGCGGGCGGGGCTTCGAGGACTTCGACGGTGACGGAAGGAGGGAGGTCGACGGTGACCGGCTTGTCTTCGACGAAGAGGACCATGTAGGACGTGCCCGAGATCAGGAACTCCTTGGAGTCGGCGAGGGTGGTGGCCGAGATGTAGTATTCCTCGTTGGTGTTGGTGTCGGCGAAGACGTAGCTGCCGTCGGCTTCGTAGGAGAACTCGAGGGACTTGATGCTGTTGTCGAAGACTTCGAAGCTGACTCCGATGCCGCAGCGGACCGGGATCTTGGCGCCGGTCTTGATGGAGCGGAGCTCCATCTGGACGTAAGAGGCGTTGTTCGGGGGGGTGCGGACGAGGCACTCGAGAACGATGCAGAGCTCACCATTGTAGCTCATGATGTTCTTCTTCTTGATGCGATTGACGGGTAGGGAGGCCATGGGAGTAAGGGCGGACACAAGCGAAGCCGTCAGGAGCGGTCAAGCCGGACTTGCCCGAAAGGTCGGGTCGGGGGTGTTCGACCCCGTAAAGACGAGTCGCCGCCGGGGTCGGCGGACTATTCGACGGTGAAGAGCACCCCGCCGATCTGGTTGATCTTGATCTTGGCGGCGGTCGTGCCTGAGGCGGCGGCGGCGGTCGCGGCCGCGTTGGAGCCTTCCACGGTAGCGCCGTCCACGGCTTCGACTTCGAAACCGGTATAAAGGGTGATCAGGTTGGAGTAGAGGCGCTGCAGTTCGGCCTTGGAGGCGACGACCATCTCCACGGTCTTGGCATGGGTGGTGGTCGGATAGGTCTTCACGACGATGTCACCGGTCGTGCCCGAGATCATGTTGTTCACCTTGGACTCGACGGCCGCGAGCTGGCTCGGAATAGGTAGCTTCGACGCCTGGCTGGGGTCCAGGCCGCGGTTCTGTGAGTTGGCCTCGCTGGCGCGGTTGGCACGGTTGGCGACGTCAGCCGTGCCGGGCGGACGCGCGGCGTAAAGGCGGAGCTGCTGGTTGGAGTCCTTCATGTCGATCACGACTTCGGCCACGATGAACGACCCGGTGGTGTATTCTTGGAAGGAGATCGAGAGGATGGCGTCCGCGCGGCCGTAGAAGGCCATGTCGGTCCGCGCGATCTTGATGCCGAAGATGCCAGGGTTGCGGATGGCTTTCTTGGTCATCTGCAGGGCTTCGGCCTGCGGGACGAGGGCCAGGGCGGCGAGGAGGCCGAGAGCGAGGGGTCTCATGGGGATAATCCTTTACGCTGCGGAGGGGTGAGGCAAGACTGCAACCGATGCTGAGCTGCGAGAATCTCACCGTACGGGCGGGCGCCGACGGCCCCGTCATCCTCGACGGTGCCAACGCCCGCTTCCTGCCGCGCGGGCTCAATGCCGTCATCGGGCCCTCGGGTTGCGGTAAGACGACCCTGATGAAGGCCATCCTGGGCATCCTGCCTTCGACGGGGGAAGCCAGCCTCGCCGGCCAGCGCATCACTTGCACGGAAGACCTCATCGGCAAGGTGGGTTTCGCCCCCCAGTTCACCGCCGCGCAAGCCCAGCTCACGGTCGCGGAATCTTTGGGTTACGCCTTGGAGCTCGCGGTCCCGGACGCCGAGGAGCGTACCCGTCGCCTCGAGGCCGTGCTCGGCGTGACCGGCATGGAGCCGCACCGCGATAAGCGGGTCTCGGCCCTCTCCGGCGGCCAGCTCCGTCGTCTCTCCCTCGGCCTGGAGCTCACGCTTGATCCGGCCTGCATGGTCTGCGACGAGGTCACCTCGGGCCTGGATCCGCAGTCCGAAGACCAGATCCTGGCGCTGCTGCGTAATCTCGCGGAGTCGCATCATAAGAGCTTCGTCTGCATCATCCATAACCTCGGTAAGCTGAACCAGTTCGACTGGGTCACGGTCGTCTATCAGGGCGACGTGGTCTTCCAGGGCTCGCCCGACGAACTGCTGGGTTACTTCGGTATCCCGGACGGACTGCGACTCTACGAAGTACTCAATGCCTCCGACCTGGCCACCTGGCGCGATCGCTGGGCCATCCATCAGGCCGAGCATCCGGATTCTTACGCCGTGGCGGTCGCCAAGGTCGGTGCGCCGGCCGAGGTCGAGCCGCTCCCCGAGCCGGTCGTGCCGGGCGGCGTCTCCCAGTTCACCACGCTGCTCTCGCGTCGGCTGAAGCTCTTCTTCCGCGACACCGGTTATCTCGGGCTCACGCTCGCCATCACGTTCGGCTTCCCGCTGCTCGTGATCATCTTCAATCTCGAAGGCTCCTGGGACGTCCTCAAGATCCCGATGGACCGCAACACGGCCTCGATGGAAGAAGTGAAGCAGGCCCTCGGCGTGCAGATGGCCAACGCCCAGCTGGCGGGCCTCGCCGCGGGCTTGGTGATGTTCCAGGTCATCCTGCTCACCCTCATGGGTGCCAACAACGGCGGACGCGAGATCTCCGCCGAGCGCGTGCTCTATGAGAAGGAGCGCATGACCGGGTTGCGTCCGTGGGCTTACGCGTTCTCGAAGATCGTCTTCGTCTCGCTCATCGGCATCGCTCAGGGCGTCTGGATGTGTTTCTTCGTGAAACTCGTCTGCAATTTCCCGGGTCCGTGGGCCGAGCAGCTGGCCATCCTTGCCGGCAGCTGCGTCTCGATGTCGGTGGTCTGCCTCGGCTTCTCGGCCATGCTGACCTCGCCGGAGAAGTCGTCGCTGCTCTCGATCTACCTCGTGGGTTTCCAGTTGCCGCTTTCGGGCGTCGTCCTGGCCCTGCCGCCGGCGCTGACCTGGCTCTGCCGTCCTTTCATCAACGCTTATTGGGGCTGGTCGGGCTACATGAAGTCCATGATGGGACTGCCTTTATATGATGCGTATACCGCGAGTATGCCCAATCAGAGCGCCTACGTGGCCAGCACGACGGATGGCCTGGCGGTGCTGCTGGTCCAAGGGCTGTTCGGCATCTGTCTGGTGGTCTTCGGCTGCCAGCAGAAGCGCTGGAGCTGAGGCCCGGCCCGACCCGGTGCTTGTCGGATTTGCCCTAGGCGGGGAAATCGCTGGAACAAATCCCAAAGCGGGCTAGGCTATTGGGGCAGGGTAGCCTGCGCCCCCTTTCCCGCATGTCCAAGATCAACCCCCTCTTCTTCGCCCTCGGCATCCCCGTCGTGGTCATCGTGATTCTGGTCGCGATCGTCGTGCCTCGCATGGGCGGCGGCGGTCGTTTCGCGGACCTGACCCCGTTCTCGGTCGAGACCTACCGCCGGGACTGGGCGACGCTCCAGGGCAACAGCTACCGTCTCGAGTGCCAGGTCGAACAGCAGCTCGCCTTCGTCGAAGGCCGTGGCCGCGTCCTCGCCGTGAAGCCGATCAGCAAGGACCCGGTCGGCCGCATCCCCGTCTTCATCCCCGCCGGCTCCGCCGACTCCTTCGAGGTCGGCCAGCGCTTCAAGTGCAAGTTGCGCGTCACCCGCGACCTCCTGGTCGTCGAAGCCCTCGAACGTTTCTGAATCTTCCCGCCATGCGTCACCTCATCTTTTCTTGCTTCGGCTGGTGCGCCTTGACCGTCCTCGGTTTCGCGCAGGCGCCTCCGCCCGCGGCGGCGCCGGGCGGCACGGCCGGCAACTACCAGAGCTCCACCGCCGAAGGCGGCGCCGACCGTCTTTTCAACGTCAACAGCGACTCCGTGGACCTCGAGAACGGCACCATGCAGTGGAAGGGCAGCACGATGAATCTCGGCAACTCCCGCTCCGTCCGGGCCCGTTTCGAGCGCTATCTCGCGGCGCCGACCGACAACGGCGACATGAAGCGCTACGTCGCGATCCTCGACCAGATCCAGTTCCTGCTGTCGCCGCAGGCCCTGACCAAGGACAACTACTATCGTAACCAGCAGGAGGCGTTCAACCTGCTCTTCAAGGCCGCGGAGTTCGAGTTCGACGCCCAGGGTTGCCTGACCATCGCCACCCAGGTCCAGAAGGCCTGGCGCATGGGCAGCGAGTACAAGAACATCGAAGTGACCCTCAACCAGCTCGAGATCCTGCGTAAGACCCAGGAGTCCGTGATCATCAATCGTGCGGACCGCATCGAGGAAGCCAACGCCGAGCGCACCGACGGCAAGGGCAAGCTGGTGTCGAAGGGCTCCACCGGCACGACCGAGCTGGGCTTCAAGGTCAAGGACGAGGCCCGCACGCAGGCGCAGATGCTCGCCCAGGGCACGAAGCTCTCGGCCATCGGCCTCAAGGCCAAGATCGAGTTCCAGTCGCAGATGGTCGCGTTCCTGATGGCTCGCCGCTATCGTCACGCGCTCATCACCAGCGCCTTCTACCGCGTGGTCTTCAACGCCAGCAACCAGGAGGTCGTCGTCGGCGCCAAGGAAGTGAAGGAATTCTTCCCGGTCTCGGATTTCGTCCCCACCCTCGAATCGATCGACCTGCTCGCCCGCGAGGCGATCAAGGACGTCGGCAAGGGCATGCAGACCGTCGACGACCTGGTGAAGCAGGAGGAGCTCTACGGCGCCTTCGAGCGTCTCCAGGAGACCTACTTCCTCGGTGAGTTCGAGCCGTCGGTGATGCTCTACCCGCAGGAGAAGAAGCGCCAGATGCTGACCCTCTGGAAAGATTTGCGCGAGCTGCAGCGTCTCGGCGACGAGCGCGACCTCGCCAGCGTCGAGGCCTTCGTGAACAAAGTGCGCGGCCAGGCCCGCGACTTCCCGAGCGCCCCGGTGCTCTCGAAGGTCAACAACGCCATGAACGCTTCGAACATGTCGCTCCTTTCCGCCAAGGCCGCCGCCCTCGCGGGCGACAACGCCAAGGCCGAGGCCGCCCTTGAGCGCGCCACGAAGATCTGGCCGCAGAATCCCGGCGTGAAGGAATTCGCCAACCAGGTCGTGAGCCGCCAGGACACCCTCGCCCAGAAGGTGCCCGAGTTCGACCGACTGATGGCTGAAGCCAAGTGGCGCGAGATCTTCAACAAGAAGCTCGAGTACGCCCTGGCCCTCGCGCAGGACAAGGAGCGTTCAGACAAGCTCCGCAAGGTCGTCCAGCGCGTCGGCGAGCTCGACGCCAACATCCAGAAGGCCTCGATGCTCGCGGCCCAGAACAACCCTTACCTCGCGTGGGATGTCATCGTCGAGATCTACAAGACCGAGTCCGATGACCTCGTGCTCGCCAAGACCCGTTCGGACATCGCCCCGCTCGTCGCCGGCTACGCCCAGCTGATCGGCCGGGCCGAGAAGCTGGAGAAGGAAGGCGCCGAAGCCGCGGCCCTCGCCGCCTGGCTCTCCGCGCAGGACCTGAATCCCGCTTCGCCGACCTGCGGCGCCGCCGTCAAGCGTCTGGCCCGCGCGGTCGCTGAAAGCGCCGTCATCCGCTCCGAAGGGGCCGTCCCGACGCCGCCGGCCGCCGACGATATCCCGGCTCCGCCGACGAAGTAAGCCTCACCAGAGGCTGACCGGATTGTCCTCGAGAGGATCGACCACCGTCACGCGGAGGTCGGTCTTCCGGTCGCGCACTTCGTTCATCAGGGCGTCGACGATGACGGTGCGGTTGCACTCCTTGCTGAGGTGCCCGAGGTAGAGTTCGGTCGCCTGCCACTCGCGCAGGCCGACGAGCAGGTCCTTGGTCTGCGTGTTGGACAGATGGCCGAAGTTGCCGCGGATGCGCTGCTTCAGGGAGATCGGCCGCTTGGAGAGATCGAGCATCTCGTCGTCGTAATTCGCCTCGAGCACGAGGATGTCGGCCAGGGCGACATGATGGCGGACGACCGGGGTCACGTGGCCGAGGTCGGTCAGCCAGGTGAGGCGTTTCGCCGGACGCGCATCCTCGGCGGGCAGGTCGAACGCGAAGCCGACCGGATCGGCGGCGTCATGCGGGATCGGGATCGCGGTGACCTGCAGGCCTTTGAACTCGAACGTCGTGCCCGTCTCGAAGAGCTGCCAGTCAGGCTGCGACTTGAAGGAGTCCTTGATGCGGCGGGCGGTCTCGCGGTTCGCGAAGACCTTGAGGTGGGGATTCTGGCGGAGCAGGGCGGGCAGGCCGACGCAGTGGTCGGCGTGTTCGTGCGTGATGAAGACGGCGTCCAAGGCCCGCGCTTCGATGCCGAGCTTCTGCAAGGACGCCTCGAGCCGCGGCCCTTGGAACCCGGCGTCGAGCATCACCCGCGCGCCGCCGACCTCCAGCAAGGAGCAGTTGCCGGAACTGCTGGTACCGAGGATGTGGAAGGCGAAAGCCATGCGGGAGGCGATGCAACCCCGTGACCTCGCCGTCTTCAAGCCGCCATTCGACCTTTTCCGCTTGAGGGCGACCGCGACCGGAGGGAAGGTAGGTCATCCCGCCATGCCCTCCCTTCCTCGCGTCATCAGCATCATCATGGGGGGTGGCCGCGGCTCCCGCCTGTACCCCCTGACCAAGGATCGCTGCAAGCCGGCGGTGCCCCTCGCGAGCAACTACCGCCTCGTCGACATCCCGATCAGCAACTGCCTCAACTCGGGCTTCAACCAGATCTTCGTCCTGACGCAGTTCAACACCGCGTCCCTGCACAAGCACATCCAGCAGACCTATAAGTTCGACGGATTCGGCCGAGGCTTCGTCGACATCCTCGCCGCCGAACAGACCGGCGACAAGGAGAGCTGGTACCAAGGCACGGCGGACGCGGTCCGCCAGAACCTGCACCACTACAACCTCAAGGACGAAGACCTGGTGCTGATCCTCTCCGGCGACCAGCTCTACCGCCTCGATTTCGACGAGCTCGCCCGCCAGCACATGGAGAACGCCGCCGACGTCACCATCGCCGCCAAGGCCATGCCCTCCGACCAGGTCTCCGCCCTCGGCGTCATGCGCGTCAACGCCGACCTGCGGATCGTCGAGTTCGTCGAGAAGCCGAAGGACCCGGCCGTCATCTCCTCCCTGGTGCTCGGCGGCAACGCCCGCGCCCGCCTCGCCGACAAGTCGGACCAGCCTTACTGCCTGGCTTCGATGGGCATCTACCTCTTCTCGGGCAAGGTCATGCGCGAAGCCCTCGCGGACCACACCCAGACCGACTTCGGCAAGGAAGTCATCCCGGGTCTCCTCGCCTCGAAGCGCATGATGGCCTATGTCTTCGATGGTTACTGGGAGGACATCGGTACGGTCGGCTCCTTCTGGGAGTGCAACCTGACCCTCACGGATCCGGTGCCGCCGTTCGATTTCTTCGACGGCCAGAACCCCGTCTACACGCACGCCCGTTACCTTCCGCCGGCCAAGCTCAACGGCGCCCGCTCCGCCCGCGTCCTGATGGCCGACGGGGCGATCGTCGACGACTCCGAGCTCAACCGCTGCGTGATCGGCGTGCGCTCCGTCATCCGCGGGGGCTCCCGCCTCGAGAACGTCGTGATGATGGGCGCCGACGCCTTCGAGCGTCCGCATGACCTCGCGCGCAATCACTCCCTCGGCCGTCCCGACATCGGCGTCGGACCCAACTGCCTCATCCGCAACGCGATCATCGACAAGAACGCGCGCATCGGCGCAGGCAGCCGGCTGGCGCCCACGGGTCTCCCGGAGAAGTGGGAGACCGAGGCCTTGTTCGTCCGTGACGGCGTGATCGTCGTCAAGAAGGGCGCGATCGTGCCGCCGGGCACGGTGGTCGGGGAATGAAGACCTACGCCCTGACGTATTGGTTCACCTGGGCTTTCCTGGTGATCGCCGCCGCCCTCACGGGCGTGGCTTCGCTCAAGGGCGCCTTCTTCGGCGGACTTTTCGCCTCCGGGCTTTCCGCGCTGCTCACGCGCCCGTATGTGCGCGCGGGCGCCCGCTATGCGCCGCTGCTCGGCGCGACCGCCGGGACCCTCTGGGTCGTCGCGATGTTCTTCCGGCTGCTATGGTTCGGTCAGGCCGACGATTTCCTGTCCGCGCAGTGGACGCTGGGCATCGATATCTCCGTGCATGCCGCCGGTTTCGCCGGCGCGGGCCTGCTCGTGGCCTTGCGTGAACGGCATGACTTCGGCCGCGCCCTGGGCGGCGGTCTGCTGCTGGCGGCGGCGATGACGGCGGTGCCTTATGGCGTGATCGCCTGGATCGATCACCGCGTCGCGGGTCCGTTGGAAGTGGTGCTGCTCGTCCACGCCGACGTCCGTCCCGACGAGGGGCCGGTCCGCCGCGCCGGCGCGGTACGCGCCGAACTCACGCCGGCCGAGGCGGCTTTTCTGAAGGAACGGATGCTGGTCGTGGACGGACCAGGCGGGACGGAAATCCTCGATGAAGCCGGCCGCCGTTACTGGCCGCTCTGGCGTCGTCGCCTCGTCTATCCGGGTAACCCCGGCGGCCCCGTCCGCACCTTGGTGGTGCTCTTGCCGCCGGACCTAGCTGCGGAGACCTGGGAAGTGCCGGTGCATCAGGATCCGACCGGTCTGGCGCTCGCCGTCCTCGGCCCGGCCAAGGCGCTCCGTTTCAGCGGGGGGCCGGTGAGCCAGACCGTGCGCCTTGAGCTTTCGCTCGCGGTGAGGTCGCGCGAAGGCGTGCCGACTTATCAGTATCTGCAGGCCGAGGTCTTCCGTCGCTCCCCGGTCGGTGATCTCTACGCTCCGGTTGAGACCAAAGGTCTCGCCCCGGCTTTCCCGACCGCCGTCACCGATGAGCCCGCCAAGCCCGCCGAACCGGCGAAGGGTCGCCCGGTCCGTCCGCAGTTCGGTGAGGCGCCCGCGGCGAAGTAAACGGCGTCAGGTCGTCGAACTGAGGAAGTCGCGGTGCAACGCGGCGTACGCGCCTTGCTTGCCGAGGAGCTCGTCATGCGTGCCGCGCTCGACGATGCGTCCGGCGTCCAGCACCAGCACGCAGTCGGCCTTGCGGATCGTGCTCAGGCGGTGCGCGACGACGAAGCAGGTGCGGCCCTTCATCAGGCGAGCGAGCGCGACCTGGAGGCGGGCTTCGGTCAGCGTATCGACCGCGCTCGTGGCTTCGTCGAGGACGAGGATACGCGGGTCGGCCAGCAGGGCGCGGGCGAAGGCTACCAACTGCTGCTGACCCATCGACAGGCCGCGGCCTTTCTCGGAGCAGGGCGTATGGATGCCTTCCGGCAACGCTTCGATGAGGTCGAGGCAATCCAGGTCGCGGAAGGCCTGGCGGATCTCTTCGTCGGCGGCCTCCGGGCGGGCGGCCTTCACGTTCTCCGCGATCGTGCCGGCGAACAGGAAGTTCTGTTGGAACACGAAACCCATCTGGCGGCGGAGCGTGTCTTGGCGGAGGTCGGCCAGGTCATGTCCGTCGACGAGCACCTGGCCGGAGAGCGGGAGTTGGAATTTCGCGAGCAGGCCGATGATCGTCGACTTACCTGAACCCGTGTGGCCGACAAGGGCGATGACCTTGCCCGGCTGGGCGGTGAAGCAGATCTCGTGGAGCACCGGACGGTCCGGGACGTAGGCGAAGCCGACACCACGGAATTCGACGTGTCCGTTCAAGCGAGGGCATGCGATCGCGTCGGGTTTGTCCGTCCACGCGGGCGGGGTGTCGAGCACGCGGAAGTAGCGTTCCGCGCCGGCCATCGCGAGCGTCGCTTCGGAGAGCTGCGTGCCGATGATCGTGATCGGGGAGAAGAACAGGTCTGCCAGGAAGAAGAACGTCACCAAGTCGCCCAAGCCCGTGCCCGTGCCGGAGAGGGCGGCCCAGCCGCCGACGCCGATGAGCGCGGCCATGAAGCCGTGGGCATTGAGTTCCAGCAGCGGAAGGTAGAGGGAGGTCAGGCTGGCGGTCTTCACGACATTGCCGGCGAGGCTGCGCACGAGACGCGTGAAGATGCCGGCGTTGGTGTCCTCGCGGGCGAAGCCCTGCGTGACGCGGATGCCCTGCACCGTCTCGGCCAGGGCCGAGGTCACGCGGGAGAACGTCTCCTGCTGCACACGGGAGGCGTGCAGGATCTTGCCGCGGAAGAAGGCATGGACCAGCAGCAGGCAGGGGACGATGGCCAGCAGGACCAGGAACAAGCGGGGGTTGGCGAGCAGCATCAGCGCTGCGGCGCAGGTCATCTGGCCGAACGAGACGAAGGAGATGAAGAAGTTGTTCTGGACGCCGTTGCGCATCGCTTCGATGTCCGAGATCATCCGGCTGATCAGGCTGCCGTGGCGGCGGGCGTGGAAGAACGAGAGCGGCTGCGTAAGCAGGTGCGCCATCAGGCGGTCGCGGAGGTCCCGGAGCACGTTCTCGCCGATCTGGTGCGCCAGCCGGATGCGCCAGTAGAGCGCGACGTCGGCCACGACGAAGAAGACCGTGAAGAGGGTGAGCGCCCGGAAGGTCGCGGCGCCGTCGCCCGCCTGGACCGGGCCTTTGATGATCGAGCCGACGAGCCAGGCGAGGCCGGGCAGGGCCATCGCGCGGAAGACGCAGAGGCAGAGCAGCGTGTTACGCTGGAGGCGATGGGGGCTGGTGAACGCGAACAGGCGGGTGATGGTGGACCAGCGCAGGGGCAGCCGGTCCGGTTCTTCTTCGTCGGGACGGAGGCGGCGCACCGCGATCTCGAGGGGCGGCTTGCTCATGCGGGCGCTCCTTCCGATTGGACGAGGATCGCCCGGCGATAGTGGCCGTCCTCCGCCATCAGCTGGGCGTGCGTGCCGACCTGCGTGAGGCGGCCGCGGTCGAGGACGAGGATGAGGTCGGCCCGGCGGAGGGTGCTCAGGCGATGCGCGACGATGAAGGTCGTGCGGCCGGCCATCGCGGATTCCATCGCCTCCATGATCTCCTTCTCCGTCTCGGGGTCGATGGCTGAGGTCGGGTCGTCGAGCAACAGCACCGTCGGCTCGAGGAGCAACGCACGGGCGATGGCGATACGCTGGCGCTGGCCGCCGGAAAGGTTCACGCCGCCCTCGCCGAGGAAAGTCTCGTAGGCCTCGGGGAGCGCCTTGATGAAGTCGTGGGCCCCGGCGATGCGCGCGGCCCGTTCGATGCGTTCCTGCGTGGCTTCGGGGTGGCCGAAGGCGATGTTCGCCGCGATCGTGTTGGAAAAGAGGAAGTTCTCCTGGAAGACCATCCCGACCTGGCGTCGCAGCTCGGGCAGCGGCAGGAGGCGGATGTCATGGCCGTCCAGCGTCACCCGTCCTGACCGCGGATCGTAGAAGCGGGGGATGAGCGAGAGCAGGGCGGACTTACCCGCGCCCGTCGCGCCGGCGATGGCGATGCGCTGGCCGGGTTCGGCGACGAACGAGAGGTCGCGCAGGACCGTGGCGTTGTCTTGGAACTCGAAGCTGACGTTCTCGAAGGCCACGCGGCCGAGGAACCGCCCCGGCGAACTCGCGCCTGTCTCCGTCGCCACGCCCGGATCGGTGTCGAGAATCTCGAAGATGCGTTTCGCGCCCGCCAAGGAGACCTGCGCGTTGTCGACGACCGAGGCGAGCGTCGTCACCTGGGCGGAGAACTGCTGGAGCAGGCCGGCGAAGGCGACGAGGCCGGTGCCCAGGGCGAGCTCGCCGCGGGCGACCATCCAGCCGCCGTAGCCGATGAGGACGGCCATCGAGAATCGGTTGAGCCCGTCGATGACGGGCCAGAAGAGCGCGACTTCGCCGAAGACCTTCCTTTTCTGGACGCGGATCGCCTCGCTCCAGCCGGCGAAACGTCCCTGCACGCGCGGCTCCAACGCGAAGCCTTTGACCACCTGGATGCCCTGCACGTTCTCCGAGAAGCCGAGCACCATCCGGTCCATCAGCTCGCGGTTCTCCTCGTAGGCCGGGCGCAC
>Ga0255110_1000344_pt1 | contig 13048 bp, 10 predicted proteins | sample Law_Miss_RepC_8h_FD_188479 | JGI IMG/M metagenome (GOLD analysis project Ga0255110, IMG submission 188479) | Freshwater microbial communities from St. Lawrence River, New York, United States - Law_Miss_RepC_8h | ecosystem: Environmental > Aquatic > Freshwater > River | place: USA: New York... | reverse complement strand
GGTCAAAAAATGGATGACAATCTTAACAGTATGATTGTGAATCGTATGATTGCCATGGAGCTCATTAACCAAGAAGCTGAAAGAACAGGTTTAAGTAAAGATGCAAACTATCTTTTAAAAGAAGAGCTAGCGCGTAAAGAAATGTTATACAACACATTCTTACAAAGTTATGTTCAAAAAAATCCTATTTCAGAATCTGATATTAAAAATGCGTATGAGCAATATAAGAAAGACTTAGGCACTCAAGAGTTCAATGCAAAACATATTCTTGTGGCAAGTGAACAAGAAGCTAAAGACGTAATTGCTGAACTGAATAAAGGTGGCAACTTTAGCAAAATCGCTAAGGACAAATCAAAAGACTCGGGTTCAAAAGATAAAGGTGGTGACTTAGGCTGGTTCCCAGCTAACTCAATGGTTAAACCGTTTGCTGATACACTCACTTCACTTAAAAAAGGTAGCTTCACAACAGCGCCTGTGCAAACGCAATTTGGCTGGCATGTGATCAAATTGGAAGATACAAGAGCCCTTCAAGCTCCTGAATTCGATAAAGTAAAAGAAGGTTTAGCTAAAACACTTCAACAAAAGCAACTTGATAAGCTTGTATTAGATCTCAAAGCAAAAGCGAAGATTGTGGATAACCGTAAATAAAGAAGTTATCCTCAGAAACCTCACAAAGCCTGCGCTATGCAGGCTTTTTTGTATATAATAATAAGAATCATTATCATTTAGATATCTATGACAACCTTATTAGAGCTAGCAGAAGGTCAAAGTGGCATCATCCATAAACTCAATATGGATCGCTTACTTATTCAAAGGCTTAATGCCATGGGGCTTCGGCGCGGAAAAAAAATAACCGTTCTAAGGAAGGCTCAATTTAAAGGCCCTTTTCATATCATGATTGATACAACCGAACTCATGATTAGAGAGCATGAAGCATCACTAATTAATATTACTTCTGCTGCCCTATGAAACGTATCGCTTTCTTAGGCATGCCCAATACTGGGAAGTCGACGCTTTTTAATCGTTTAAGCGGCTCATCTGCTCGTGTCGGTAATTGGCCTGGGATCACTGTTGACCTTCATGCAGTTAAAACATTCTTAGGCGGCCATATGGCCGAATTGGTTGATCTGCCTGGCATTTATGATCTTCAAGGCCTATCTGAAGATGAAAAAATTGTACAAAGCTTTATTAACAATAACAAGATTGATTTAGCTATTGTAGTTTTATGTAGCACTCAAATTGAACGACAGCTTTCTTTGCTGCTACAACTTCAAAAACTTCATATACCCTGCGTGCTCGCACTTAATATGTATGACGAAGCAAAGAAAATGGGTATTGCTATTGATGCTGTGTTATTGGAAAAGAAACTTAAAACGCCCGTTATTAAAACAAGTGCCAAATATGGCGAGGGTATGGTTGAGCTTTTAAAAGCATGTACCCAGGTCATCAATCACAAAGTCTCTACCCCGATTAAAAAAATTAAACCACTGAACGCATCCGATCTAATATCGAATGAAAAAACGATTCAGACTTTGATTAAATTAACAGTTAAATACCCTACCAAACTCAATGACAAAAATACAAAAAAATTAGATGGGCTCTTTCTAGATCCCTATTGGGGCTTACCTATTTTCTTTTTTATTGTATTTTCAATTTTTCAGTTTATCTTTACTCTTGGTAAACCCATTCAAGATTTAATGACGCAATTCTTTAATTTCTTTAGGTTGGATTATCTTGAACCGCTATTCATAAATCATCATGGCATTTTCGAAAGCCTGCTCTTAGACGGGCTCTATCTTGGCGTGACCACAGTGGCCGCTTTTGTGCCGATCATTATTCTCTTTTTTCTTATTATGAGTGTCGTGGAAGATAGTGGTTATTTTTCTAGGGCTGCATTTTTGATGGATACCTTGATGGAAAAAATAGGTTTAGATGGAAGAGGTTTTGTCATGATGCTCATGGGCTTTGGCTGCAATGTCCCGGCTCTCATGGGCACTAAAATTATGCGCACAAAAGAACTTCGTCTTTTAACGATGTTTGTCATTCCATTCTCACTCTGCTCAGCTAGACTTCAAGTATTTTTATTTATTATCACGGCTCTCTTTAGCGCTACATATGGGCCACTGGTTCTTTTCTGTCTTTATTTATTAAGCTTTTTTACAATCTTTATTTCAGCCCTTATCTTCAAACATCAGTTTAAAAATAAAGAGCCTATTATTATTGAATTACCCCCATACCGCTTTCCTACCTTGAGTCAGATTGTCAAAAGAAGCATGATTGAAATTGAACATTTTTTAACGCGCGCTACCAAATTTATTATCATTGGCGTACTTCTTGTTTGGGCGTTAACTCACTTTCCAATGGATGTTCCTATCGCCAGCGAGCTCACCTATTCTGGTCAACTAGGTAAGTGGCTATCCCCTATTTTTGACCCTATTGGCATCAACGAACAATTAGTGATTGCTTTAATTTTTGGCTTTATTGCCAAAGAGATTGTGATTGGCGCATTGGCTGTGATTTATGGTGTAGAAGGTTCCGCATTAGCCCATCACCTTTACAGTAATGTGAGCCAAATACAGGCGATTAGTTTTATGATTTTCACCCTTATTTATACGCCCTGCCTTTCAACAATTGCTACACTTAAAAATGAATCTAAAAATCTTTCGTTTGTGATTTATTCAGTTTTCTGGGCGCTTCTTCTGGCCTGGGTTTTTAGTTTTATTTTCTATCAAACCTCGCTCTATTTTTCTAGTTAATTTAGTCAAAATTAACAAGGTTTAAAAAAATAGCTTCTGTTAAAATCATAAGCTTAAAGTAACGTCTTAAAACACTACCCAAAACATGCAAAGCCAAGAAATTATTCATATCGCTGGCGGTCCAGCTTATTCAAAGTTTAGAAAAGAAAAACTTCTTGGAAAGCTTCAAACAGTTAATAGCCGAATCAAAGATATTCATTCTGAATACATTCATATTGTATGGTGCGAGAAAAAAATTACAGGCACAGAGAAAGCCATTCTAGAAAAAATTCTGCATTACGGTCCGAAGGCTCATACATTAAATTTTAAACATAATTCCATAATCACGATTCCACGTCCGGGCACCATATCGCCATGGGCCTCAAGAGCAACTGATATTGCAAACCATTGTGGACTTCATGACGTTAAGCGAATCGAAAGAGCCATTGCTAATTATATTGAGTTAAAAGATGAATCTTTATTGTCGAATGATGAAAAGAAACAGCTTTCTGTATTACTTCATGATCGTATGACAGAAATTTCTATTTTTGATCTTAATGAAGCTCAATCTCTCTTTTCTCATTTGCCTCCTAAACCCATTCAGTATGCAGAGATACTTGAAGGCGGCAAAAAAATCTTAAATGATTTTAATAAAAATCTCGGGCTTGCGCTATCTGAAGATGAAATCGATTATTTATTTAATTATTTTACTTCCATCAAAAGAAACCCTACAGACGCTGAACTCATGATGTTCGCTCAAGCGAATTCTGAGCACTGTCGTCATAAAATATTTAATGCCGATTGGGTGATAGATGGCAAGACACAATCTAAATCACTTTTTGGCATGATTAAAAATACACATCAGCTTCATCCAGGCAATACGATTGTAGCTTACTCAGATAACTCTTCTATTGTAGAAGGCGCTAAGGTTAATCGTTTTTATCCAAATCAAAATGGTGTTTATGAAGATCACAAAGAATTAACTCACTTTATTATGAAAGTGGAAACACATAATCATCCGACAGCAATCTCTCCATTCTCAGGCGCAGCAACTGGTGCAGGTGGTGAGATTCGAGATGAAGGTGCTACAGGAAGAGGTTCAAAACCTAAAGCCGGCCTTACAGGATTTTCAGTTTCTAATTTACGCATCCCTGATTTTATTCAGCCCTGGGAAAAAGAGATTTATGGCGCGCCTTCTCGCATATCATCAGCGCTCCAAATTATGATTGATGGTCCGATTGGTGGCGCTTCTTATAATAATGAATTCGGCAGGCCTAATATTACAGGCTACTTTAGAACATTAGAAATTAAGCATAATGATGAAGTAAAGGGTTTTCATAAGCCCATTATGCTAGCAGGTGGTATTGGAAGTATTAACGATATCCATACAAAAAAACATGCAATTCCGCCAGGCGCACTTCTCATTCAGTTAGGTGGCCCAGCAATGCTTATTGGGTTGGGTGGTGGCGCCGCCTCAAGTATGGGTACTGGATTCAATGCAGAAAATTTAGACTTTGATTCTGTGCAACGTGGCAATCCTGAATTACAAAGAAGAGCGCAAGAAGTCATTGATCGATGTTGGCAATTAGGCAAAGATAATCCCATCTTAAGCATTCATGATGTAGGTGCTGGCGGTTTATCAAATGCATTCCCTGAATTGGTCAATGATGGTGGGGTAGGTGCAACGTTTCAATTACGTTCAATTAATAATGAAGAGCCAAGCATGTCACCCCGGGAGCTTTGGTGTAATGAAGCCCAAGAGCGCTATGTATTAGCTATTATAGATAAAGACCTTGATTTATTTAAATCACTTTGCGAGAGAGAAAGATGTCCTTTCGCGATTGTAGGTGTTGCAAAAAACGATAAACAACTCATCGTTGAAGATAGTCTTCTTAAAAAAGATGTTGTCCATATGGACTTATCTACCCTCTTAGGAAAGCCGCCTAAGATGACGCGCAATGTGCAGCGAAAAGAGAAAGCTTTTAAAAGATTTATCACAAAAAATATTGACATCAAAGACGCAGCTTATCGCGTTTTGAGATACCCAGCTGTAGCAAATAAAATGTTCCTGATTCATATTGGTGATCGTTCAGTAACGGGATTAATTGCTAGAGATCAACTTGTAGGTCCATGGCAAGTACCTGTTGCTGATGTTGCTGTCACCCTATCATCATTTGATAGTTTACTAGGTGAGGCTTTTGCTATTGGCGAAAAAACCCCTATTGCGATGATTAATGCTAAAGCTTCTGTTCGTATGGCATTAGGCGAAGCTATTACCAATTTATCGGCAGCCTCTATTCATCATTTAGAAGATATTAAATTATCAGCTAATTGGATGGCGTCTGCAGGTCATGAAGGTGAAGACGCTGCCTTATTTGATGCAGTTGAAGAAATCGGTATGCGTCTATGTCCTGACCTAGGTATTAGTATTCCTGTAGGCAAAGATTCCATGTCTATGAAAACAGCTTGGTTAGATGGTGCAAAAGAAAAAACGGTGGTCTCGCCTTTGTCGCTTATCGTAAGTGCTTTTGCACCCGTCTTTGATGCTAGAAAAACATTAACGCCAACACTCAATAGAAATCTTAAGGATAGCGGTCTTATCTACATCGATTTAGGTTTAGGCAAAAATAGATTGGGTGCTTCAGCATTCAACTTAGTCTTCAATGAAGTGGGCGACATCCCGCCAAACCTTGATGATGCAAAAACACTTAAAGCATTCTTTGATGTGATTCAAACACTTAAAAATGAAAATGTGATTGAGGCTTATCATGATCGATCTGATGGCGGACTTTTTGCAACGTTAACTGAAATGGCCTTTGCAGGTCGCTGCGGTTTGGATATTGATTTGACTCATTGCGGTGATGATATTAAAGCAATTTTATTTAACGAAGAGCTGGGTGCTGTCATTCAAGTTCAAAAAGAGCATATTTCTAGCACGCTCATAAAGATTCACGAGGCGCTAAACCACCACACTTTCCTCATTGGGTCTATCAGTCCCAATCAAACAATTCATATTCAACATAAAAATGAAACTGTCCTCAAAGAGACAAGATCAAACTTACAAAGCGCCTGGAGCGAAACATCTTTCAAGATGCAATCTATGAGAGATAATCCAGAGTGTGCCTTAGAAGAGTTTTCACAAATTTCAGATGATCTTGATCCAGGTATTAACCCACAATTTGATTTTGAAATTCCCCAGTCTTTTGCAATTAAAAAGACGAAGCCTAAAATTGCCATCCTAAGAGAGCAGGGTGTAAATGGCCATGTTGAAATGGCAGCAGCTTTCTCTACCGCAGGATTTGAAGCGCATGACGTGCATATGTCAGACATTATTCAAGGTCAAAAAAGTTTAACTGATTTTTCAGCGCTAGTTGCATGCGGCGGTTTTTCATATGGCGATGTATTAGGTGCAGGTGAAGGCTGGGCTAAATCAATTCTATTCAATTCAAAAACACGTGACGCTTTTGCTGCTTTTTTCTCAAGGTCAGATACGATTGCACTAGGTATTTGTAATGGCTGCCAAATGATGAGTAACCTTAAAGAAATTATTCCTGGCTCAACATTATGGCCACACTTTGTAAAAAACAGATCTGAACAATTTGAAGCAAGGTTTGTATCAGTTGAAATTCTTAAGTCTAATTCTGTATTTTTTACCGGGATGGACGGCTCCATACTTCCAATTGCGGTGGCTCACGGTGAGGGCTATACAGAATATCAAAACCAGACTCAAATGAATGATGTTTTAAATCATCAACTTGCAACACTTCGCTATGTTGATAACTACCAAAAGGGAACTTCTACCTACCCTATGAATCCAAACGGGTCTCCTGAAGGAATTACTGGATTTACTTCTGACAATGGACGGTTTTCAATTATGATGCCTCATCCTGAGAGAGTTTTTAAGGTAACACAAAATTCTTGGCATCCTGAAACGTGGAACGAATTAGCGCCATGGTATAAAATGTTTGCAAATGCTTACCAATTTTTTAACTAAATGAAAGAGTCACTTAATATGAATAAATTTCTAAAAACAACACTTACACTAATTTTACTCACTTTTTCAATGCAACTTTTTGCATTAACAGATGCAGAAGGAATCGAATTTTCAGGCGCAGTGAATGAAGGCAAACTATCTATCGTTAAAAAATATGTTGAAGTAAAAAAAGTAGATATCAATGCAACTTACTTTGCATGGAGCCCCCTTCTTATGGCAGCTGCTAAAGGTCAATTTCAAGTGCTCAAATATTTAGCAGAGCATGGCGCTGATCTTAATTACACTCATCCAATTACTAAAATGAATGCATTTCATCATGCTGCTTTTGACGGTAGAACTGAGATCGTTAAATACCTTGCATCCAAGGGCGCTGATCTTAATAAAAAAATGAATGGTGGTGTATCTATTATCCGTGTGGTGAAACAAGAAAAAGGTGATCAAAAAATGGTCGACCTACTTCTTTCTTTAGGTGTAAGTGAAGAAGGTTGCGAAGATAAGTGTCTTTAATCATTAAGGCTTCTTAATTAAACTATGAAAAATTTGCGTGTATTTTTAATATTATTATTAACCCTTTTTACTGTCCCTTCAAAAGCACATGATTCACTGAATGTAATCTCAGGGTTTACAAGTCCTGAGTCAGTGGTTCAAGATGCTAAGGGAAATATTTATGTCTCTGAGATCGGTGAATTTAATAAGGATAGTGATGGAAAAATTACGCGTATTTCAATTGATGGCAAACTTTCAACATTTGCAAGTGGTATGGACGATCCTAAAGGCTTAACCTTTATTGGCAAGTCTCTATATGTCACAGATAAGAATAGAGTTTTGAAGGTTGAACCCGATGGAAAATGGGCAGTATATGGAAGTACGATGGCATTTCCACAAACGCCTGTCTTTTTTAATGATATTACTTCAGATGAAGCTGGTAATTTATATATAAGTGATAGCGGTAACCTTAAAACAGGTGGCGCCATTTTTAAAATTGCCAAAGATAAAAAAGTTACTGTAATCCTCAATGAAGATACGCCTGAAATTTTAGCGCCGAATGGCCTTTTAGTTGTTAAAAATGATCTATACGAAGTAGATTTTGCAAGCGGCATTCTATATAAAATCAATTTGAAAACAAAATCCATCTTGAAAGTTGCTGAAGGCTTTGGTGGCGGCGATGGTTTAATTAAATCTGGGGATAATTTCTTTATTAGTGACTGGAAAAACGGAAAGATTTTTAAATTACAGCGCAACAAGGTCACATTATATAAAGAAGGTTTTACAGCTGCTGCTGACATAGCACTTTCTTATGATAAAAAATCAATTATCACTCCGGACATGAAAGCTGGTTCCGTAACCCTCGTTCCAATTCAATAATTGATTTGGCTATGGAGTTAAGAGCTAATTGCCTAAAGGCTCTTGCTATAAATGATTTAAATGAGAAATTAAATCGAGTTAAAGATATATACGAATCTTTTAAGTCTTATCAAGTGGCAATTGATTCAAAAGCTGACATTCAAAATAGCTTCCATTTACCAGGCGCACCCTTAAAACCTCAAATTGTTCCTCCAAGACTTGTTGAAAAAAGATCTGCCTCTACTGAGCATGGAAAATTAATATTCATTCATGCATTAGCTCATATTGAATTTAATGCGATTAATTTAGCGCTTGATATTATTTGGCGCTTTAAAAATCTTCCAGATCAATTCTATAGTGACTGGCTTCAAATTGCTTACGAAGAACATACGCACTTCAACTTACTTAATGACTATCTTAAAAAATTTGGTTTAAGCTATGGCAGCTTCAACGCACACAACAGTCTTTGGGAAATGGCTGATCGAACAAGTCACGACTTAATTCATCGATTAGCACTCATTCCAAAAACAATGGAAGCAAGAGGTCTAGATGTGACTCCCCCAATTATCGAAAAATTTAAGCAGCAAAAAGATGATGACATTGCATCTATTCTACAAACTATTTATGAAGAAGAAATTCATCATGTATCTATCGGAAATATTTGGTATCGTTGGGCATGTGAATCTCAAAATCTAAACCCACATGAAACGTATAAAAAATTGCTGGTGTCTTATGATATTAAATTGAATTACCAAAAATTAAATAAAGAAGCGCGTTACAGAGCGGGCTTCTTAAAAGAAGAGCTTATTTAAACCTTAAAAAGATTTAATACACCTTTAAAGTCTGAGTGATTTAATTTAAATCGCGCTTTTTCTTGCACAATAGGCTTAGCGTGATACGCAATACTGTATTGGGCTTCTGCTAACATCTTTAAATCATTCGCCCCATCACCAATCACGATTGTATTTGATTTATCGATGCTGAGTTTTGCTTGAAAATCTCTTACAGCTTGAGCTTTTACTTCATCATTGACAATTCGACCTAATACTCTACCAGTCAGTCTCTTGTCTTTAATTTCAAGTTGATTAGATATAGCAATATCAATCCCTAATTTATTCTTCACATAATCTGCAAAATAATCAAAGCCGCCTGATACAAGGACTGTTGTCACATTATTTTTGCGACAAGCCTCAATCCATGCCTGAGTGCCATCATTAAACTTTAATCTTTCTTCTATCACTTTGAAGAGCATCTCCTCTCCAAGTCCTTCCAATAAAGAAACGCGCTTGATTAGGCTTTGTGAAAAATCAATTTCGCCCATCATGGCACTTTTAGTAATTAAAGCTACATCTTGTTTTTTGCCGCACATATCTGCAATTTCATCAATACATTCAATTGAGATGAGTGTTGAATCCATATCCATCACGCATAGGCTAAATTCACTTAAAGCTCTGTAATTATCTAAAACTGCAAAATCTACTTGCTTAAGATGAAGCTGTTTTTTTAAATCAACTGGCAAGTCAGATTCAATCTCATATATGGCAGTATTATCATTGATAAGCGAATAAGGAGAAGCTGTCACTTGGCCTAAAATTTCAGAGATTTCTGTTAAATGACTTTGGAGACTATATGAAGACTGGACTAATAATTTCATGGTGTTTATAAGTGATATAAGCCTACAAATTAATAATTCTAACATTGCTATTAAAATATAATTCTTAACTGGCATGTTTATCTAAATTCGTAGAAAATAATGCTTATTTAGCTCCTTTTTTAACATGAATCTCCACGAATATCAGGCCAAACAATTAATTGCAAAATACGGCATTTCTGTGCCAAAAGGCATTGCAATTAAGTCTTTAGAGGAGGTGGATCAATCGATAGCCCAACTTGAATCTTCTTCTTATGTTATTAAAGCCCAAATTCATGCGGGCGGCAGAGGTAAAGCAGGTGGCATTAAGATTGTAACTTCTAAAAAAGAAGCAGTTGAGGCTGTAAATTCCCTTCTCCATAAAAAACTTGTTACTTATCAGAATAAACCAGATGGCCAACCTGTTAATGCTCTTCTTATAGAAGAGTCATGTGACATCGAAAAAGAATTATATTTTTCTATATTAGTTGATAGGCAGTCAGAAAAGATCGTCGTTATTGCATCTTCTGCAGGCGGTATGGAAATTGAGGAAATATCTAAAAATAACCCTGAAAAAATTATCAGAGAAACATGTAGTCCAATTAATGGCCTCATGGATTATCAATCTAGAAACATTGCCTTTGCATTAGGTTTGCCTAATGAAATGATTAATGATTTCGTTAGATTTGCTAGAAGTACTTTTAAAGCTTTTATTGAAAATAATTTAGCCTTATTAGAAATTAATCCGCTCGCTATCAATTCCCATAAAAAAATTATTGCTCTCGACTGTAAAATAAATGTCGATGACAATGCTCTTTATAAACAAAGAACATTAGCTGATCTCCGTGATTGGTCACAAAACGACTCTAAAGAAGCCGAAGCTTTTGATGCTGGACTTAATTACATTGCACTTAATGGCAATATTGGTTGCATGGTCAATGGCGCAGGTCTTGCTATGGCTACGATGGATCTTATCAAACTCTACGGTGGCGAACCTGCAAACTTTTTAGATGTAGGTGGTGGAGCTACTTCTGAAACAGTTGCCAAAGCTTTTAAAATTATTCTTGATGATAAAAATGTACAGGTTGTCTTGGTTAATATTTTTGGTGGCATTATGCGATGCGATATTATTGCTGAAGGAATTATCGCTGCAATCAAAGAGGTTGGTATCAAAATTCCTATTGTCGTAAGATTAGAGGGCACTAATGTAGATTTAGGTAAAAAACTTTTACAAACAAGCGGTTTAAATATTAAGGCCGCAAACACTCTTACCGAAGCGGCAACGATCGCAACTAGTCTCATCAAAAAATAAAATGTCTATTCTCATTAATAAATCTACCAGGCTTATTTGCCAAGGCTTTACTGGCAAACAAGGTACTTTTCACTCAGAGCAAGCAATTACCTATGGTACAAAATTAGTCGGCGGGGTTACGCCTGGCAAAGGTGGGACATTACATCTTAATTTACCTGTATTTAATACAGTGAGAGATGCTATTAAAACAACTGGAGCCAATGCATCAGTCATCTACGTTCCTCCCGCTTTCGCTGCAGATTCAATTATCGAAGCCTCTGAAGAAGGTATTGAAATTATTGTATGTATTACAGAAGGTATTCCAATACAAGATATGATTAATGTGAAGGCGGCTATTCGCGCTAACCAATCTAAACTGATTGGCCCTAATTGTCCTGGCGTTATAACACCAGGCGAATGTAAGATTGGGATTATGCCTGGAAGTATTCACTTGCCTGGATCCATTGGCATTATTTCAAAATCAGGCACGTTAACTTACGAAGCTGTTCAACAAACAACAGTGCTTGGGTTAGGTCAAAGCACGTGTGTTGGCATTGGTGGCGATCCCATCAAAGGACTCAATTTTATTGAATGCTTACAAATGTTTGAAGAAGATAAAAATACTCAGGGCATTATATTAGTTGGTGAAATTGGTGGTTCAGATGAAGAATTGGCTGCTGAATATATCAAACAACACATAAAAAAACCTATTGCAGGTTATATTGCTGGCATTACAGCCCCTGAAGGAAAAAGAATGGGTCATGCGGGCGCTATCATTTCTCAAGGCTCTGGTCTTGCAATAGATAAAATTAAAGCGCTAGAAAAAGCCGGTGTGAACATGTCTAAGTCTCCTGCGGACATGGGGCTTACTATGCAAGCATTATTAAAAAAATAAAAATTGTATAAAAAAACTCTTATCATCTTTTTTCTAATCACTTCTTTTTTTGCTTTTATAGCAAATGCGGAAGAGTCAGTAAATTACCTTTTAACAGCGGCATCAAAAGGCGACCTTGAGACAGTAAGCGCTATTTTGGAAAGCGGTGGAAATCCAGACAGTAAAGATGAAGATGGCGTCACAGCTCTTATGTATGCAGCAAGAAAAGATATGGATAAGATTGTGGCACTCTTAATTAAAAAAGGCGCATCAGTGAATGCAACTGAAAGTAACGGCTGGACTGCATTAATGTTTGCTGCAAAGAAAAATTATATACGATCAGCTCAGTTACTTTTAGATAATGGAGCAGATCCAAAAATAAGAGACAATGATGGATGGAGCGCTTATGGGCTAGCTGCGATATCAGGATTTCATAATATCGTAGATCTATTAATCAAACGCGGCATTGATCCCAATAACACTAACGATGCTGGTCAAACTGTTTTAATGTATGCCTCCAAAAACGGTGATATAAAAACAATTCAAACACTACTTGACCATGGTGCTGATCCAAATATCGTAGACAAATACAAATGCAGTCCTCTTATGTATGCTTCAAGAGAGGGTAATGCAGATGCGGTAAGTCTTTTTATAAAGCGTGGTGTAAAAATTGATTATGAAGATCAGTTTAATTGGACAGCACTCACTTGGGCCACGAAAAAAAATCATTTGGCAGTTTCAAAACTTCTTATAGTAAATGGCGCTAATATTGACCGAAAAGACTCGGATGGCACGCCTATAATTCACTATGCTGTAGCAAATAAATCTAAGGAAATGATTCAACTTTTTATTGAATCAAAAGTTAATTTAAAAGCAAAAGATCGCTACGGATTAACAGCTCTTGTATATGCGCTCAAAGCTAAAAATACAGAAATTGTTGACCTTATTAAAAATGCGGGTGGCAGTTACTAAAACTATGAAAATAGCTCTAGCACAAATAAATTCGTTTGTTGGTGATATTGAAAATAACAGCATTCTTATTATTAAGCGAGCCACGGAAGCTGCTGAAAAAGGGGCTGAATTAGCTATTACTCCTGAACTCTCTTTGTGCGGCTACCCCCCTGAAGATCTTGTCTTAAGAGAAGATTTTCTTAAAGCATGTTCAAAATCACTGACGAGG
>Ga0255110_1000338_pt1 | contig 13191 bp, 13 predicted proteins | sample Law_Miss_RepC_8h_FD_188479 | JGI IMG/M metagenome (GOLD analysis project Ga0255110, IMG submission 188479) | Freshwater microbial communities from St. Lawrence River, New York, United States - Law_Miss_RepC_8h | ecosystem: Environmental > Aquatic > Freshwater > River | place: USA: New York... | reverse complement strand
ATATCAACAAGTCATCAAGGAAAAGTTTCCGGATTTGCCGAGCAATCAAAGATTCGGTAAGATTGCCGAAGAATGGAAGAAGCGCAAGGAAGAAAAAGCCGGTGTAGCTCCGGCTCCTGCTCCTGCCGTTGTAAATAATTTCATGAAGGTGGAAGAAGTATCTCCGCCAACAACCGACAACGAAGAAGAGCCTAAGGAAAAGTCCAAGCTTACTCCCAGGGCAAAGGTGGCTCTTCTCAAGCAGTGGCGTATGAAGCTTGGCGAAGCATCTCAGCCATCAACCGACAAAGAAGAGGAGCCTAAGGAACAGCCTAAGTCTCCAAGTGAAGAACCAGACGAAGAAGCTGTGGAAGAGCCTCCTGTGCCCTTGAAGAAAAACAAGAAAACTCTTCCGCCCATCAAAATCCCAGCCAATAAGGTTTAAATATTTGCTGAGATGGTTGCGATGTGTGTATTAGCGAGTAGTAGCAATTAAATGATAATATTAAGTATTATATGTTATATATTTTTCTTATGAATATGCAATATATCAAATAAAAGATTTATTGGCAAAGAAAAAATAGGCTTGTGGGCGCTGAGATAATCTATATATTTTTTATAATTGTGTAGAATGTTGCAAATCCGTCAGCTATGTTAACATTATTATTATAGTTTGACATTCTGATATCAAAATGGCTCCAGTTATTCCTATATTTTTTTGGTATAAAGTTCATCAAGAACAAGCTCGCCATTAAACCCTCGCTGTTTTTACATTCATATCCAGAGTTCTTTACATCTGCTATATTGGATTTAATGAATGATATATATTCAAGCCATGCAGGTATTCTTATATTTTTTTCACAATATTTATTGCCATAAGCCTGTATATTATCTGCGATTTGTTCGTTTGATGTAAAATATGTGAAACTGCTATGACAATTGATTTTCTCTGACCACCCAGTTAATGTCGCAAAATCAAATAAATAATCTGGTTTATATTTATTACACGCGTATGTAAGGGTATCTGCTAAAATTAATCTTCCTTCCGCATCAGTATTGACAATTTCCACAGTCTGGCCATTATATGCCTTAATTATATCGTTGGGTTTCAGAGAGCCTCTTGATACTATATTTTCTACGAGAGGACATAAACATACTACGCGATTCTTATATTTTTCCTTAGCCAAAGTATATAAAATACCGATTGATATAGCTGCACCCTCTTTGTCCATATACATATTAATCATACTATCGGGCTTTTTCATAGAATATCCGCCAGTATCTATCGTAACCCCTTTGCCAACTAAACATACAGTCTTCTTTTTCCCCGAAGGACCCGGTGGATTATAATCTATTATTAAAAAGCGTGGTTTATTTTGCGAAGAATTGCCCACAGCATTGATTAGATTTAATCCCATCTTCCTCATATGTTTCTCGTTAAATACGGTTATCTTGGTATTTCTAATATCCTTAAACATATACCTTGCGTGTTTTGCGAAATTATCGGGTGTAGCTATATTAGAGGGTTCATTTATTATATTCCTTGTTATATATGAACCGTTAATTATATTATTAATATTCTTCCTGTTTTCGCAACTCATTCGTGGGACATAGAAATAAAGAACAGCTCTTTCTAGCTTGGCATTTTTATATTTGTCAAAATAATAATTTCCCTGTAATATCCTATATATAAATGCTTCAACAAAGCGATTATCCAATTTTTCCAAATTAAATATGACTTTCTTCTTGAGATTATTATTGTAATTCAATAATGTCTTGATTTTTGTAGATATACTTATAATATCCAGGTGATTCTTAATATTGATATCACAATTCTTTTTATTCGTAGCTACTTTAATAACATTCCGATTATTATTATTTATATTATTTACAAAATATATTTTCATATTCTACATATTCTACATATTATATCTTTTATTTTCCTTATTATTTCATTGCTCTTATTCACCGCTTATCTCTTATCTCTAATATTTTTTATTCTTTATTTCTTCTGTTACATCTGTCAAAGCCGAGTTTTCAAATCTATATATTTTATCAGCCAATTCAAGAGCCGACCTCCTATGTGCTATTATAATCATAGTTATGCTTTTGTCATCAAAGCATTCTTTAATAGTATTTTGGACCAATTCCTCGCATTCCGGGTCCAATGCTGAAGTCGCCTCGTCAAATATTAATATATTGGGGGTTCGTATCAAAGCCCTTGCAATAGATATACGCTGCTTCTGTCCGCCCGATAGCGAACTAAGCTCTGTTCCTTCCAATTGCGTATCATATTTATTAGGAAGCTTTGAGATGAACTCGTGAGCATTTGCACGGATCGCCGCTTTAATAATATCTTCTTCTTGCGGATTCTCAATACCATATGCAATATTATTTGCTATTGTGTCGCTAAATAAAATGCTATCCTGTGCTACATACCCAATCCTTTCTTTAAGCCATTTATTATCATATATTTCAGCACTTATATCATCTATATAGATATTGCCGCCATTTAATGAAAGAATGCCCATCAAACATTTTACAATAGTACTTTTCCCCGAACCTGAATTGCCTATAATAGCGATTTTCTCGCCTGGATTTATTTTAAAATTGAAATTGTTGATTAAATTGCCTTCGGCCTTCTCATATTTAAAAGATACATCTGAAAACTCTATTTTTCCCTTTAAAGTATTATCTCTCGGAATATAGTATCCTTTGTTTTTTTTATCGGAATCAAGCAATTCTGTTATGCGCTTATAAGGTTCTTTACATTTAATGAACTCGTTATTATATTGTATGATTGCCATAACATTCTCATACAAGCTTTGATTATGGAGAATGAACGAAACAAGCCCCTCGGTATTATTCAAATATTTCGCGGCCATTATAATACCTATTGTGGTTAATGTAGGCAAATTACTGATTAACAACAGGTTCGCACCATATAACAGCGTTTGTCTAAATATATATCCAAGCTGTTTATCGCTCATCGTATTATGCTTTTTCATCGCGATATCTTCAACTGCGTATGTTTTCATAATAGATATGTGTGAAATGGTTTCGTGGATATATGTACCTACACTTTTATTCAGTTCCTCATTGCCTTTCATAACAATTTTATTGGCTTTCTCGTATAACTTTGATATAGCCATATTAAATGGAATGAGCAAGCAAGCAATTATAGTAAGCTTCCACGATATTTTATTGAGCATCCATATAGTAGCAATGACATGAACAGAAGACCGTGATATAACATTGACATTTAGAGAAATGCTATCAGATACTATGCGCACATCATTATTTATATATTCTAGGAGTTTATTAACAGGGACTGTTTCGTAAAATTGCGTTTTCTGATTAATTAACTTATCATATATAATCTTGCGTAATCGGATATTCATACAGTTTTGCGAATATGTAAAACAGGCGCCGCGCAATGAACATGCGATCATTGCAATTACATTAGAATAAAAGAGCATTAGTAATCGCTCTTTTGAGAAATCTCCCAACATAATTTTACTCACATGTTCATTCGCATAGACGCTATAATATGAACCTGTACATCCGAATATTAAACCGGCTACGCTATATTTTTTATCACTTTCTATCAAAGATATATATCTTTTAATTAATTTCATTTTTTTAATGTATAATAATATAATTATAATATACTTTTTATATATTTATATATCGTAGCTTTGGGCTCAGGCTCAGGCTCAGACATTATATATTTATATAATAGGGTTTTTTGTTGATAATATTGCGCGGTCTCTTTGATGATTTAAGAGATCCGTTGGAATCAAAGTCGGTTATAAACATATCATTTAGCTGATATTTTTTAAACACTTCATTTATAATAGTACTAAAAATATCCTTCTGTATTTTTTTAGGACTTGATTTGCTTCCTTCGGCTCCCATCGTTTTATATACTTTCATTAGAGTACCTATGATTTCGTTTAACTCGTTTTTTACATTACTGTCCGGTGATAAGGATTTATCATTCTCATAATCTTCGTTTAAGAATGCTGGGATTATAAGTAAATAGTCGTCCATTATTTTTTTTACATTATTCTTCTTAATTTTTTTAGAAAATGCATAATCGTATATCATAACGTTGTACTTGCAGGCTTTTAGATACAGGTTCTTGCCATTAAAGATATAATGATAGTAGCCACTCTCGTTGTTATAATGCCATAAGAAGTTGCCTCCGTGGCAATCGCTATGAATATGACCAATTAGATTGTGGAATGTCCCGATAGATATAAATGTTTGAAACAAGATGTTATATAATAATTCTTTATTAAATATGACGTCTCTGTTATTTATTAGCATATTGATGTCGCCATTCGCTATTTCATTAACAGATACTAAGTTTGCTATTGATTTACTATAATCTTTTTTCTCACACAAACAGGATTTGTACATTATTAGAAAATGCTTGGATATTTTCTTTCTTATTATATCGCGAGTAATATCCGACATCAATTTAACTTCATATAAATTATCATCAGACTTATTCATTATCTTACTTGCTATCGGAAAAACGCCCACGGCATTCTTTACAGAAGTCCTGTAAACTTCGCCGCCAAAATTATTACTACTTATCTTCTTCTCTAAGTTTAATATGTTGCGAACAGTATATCCTTCGCTGTGAGAATAACTTTTTCTATCTAAACAATCATCTTCCTTAATCTTTTCCAATTTCTTTCTAATATAATTACAATAGGAAACTCGATTATCAAGTGTATATTTATCAACTATGAGTTTGCTTTTAAGAAACTTAGATATTTTATTGGCATTTGCTGTCGTCAAGCTATTCGCTAAGCTACTCTTAATATAATCCTCGACAAATACTGATTTTGAAGATGATTTCTTAGACGAAGATGATTTCCTTAGAGACATCTTACGCCTAATATTTGCCTGAATAATTTTTAGAGATTTATCAATGTCCATTTATCTACTAATGCAATATAAATATAAATATAAATATAAATATATAAGCGATAACAGAGTAAAATAAAAATGATGAATAGTTTTATAAAAAGTCTTTTTTACTATAATAGTGATGATGAAGATACCGAGGTCAGCACTAATACAAAAATAAGCACGGGAGGGGGCAATAGCAGTAGCATAAATACTAACATTACATATACTATACCACCATATCAATATAACAGAATCTATGCATATCCAAGAGCATATAAATAATATCGAAAGGAATTGCGAGGAATTGCGATAGCTTTATAAGCGACATCTATCTTTTGTGCTTGCCTTGATTTCAGCAGCAGAGGCTATGAAATTATTGTTGCTTATATCCACATCTTCTGGTATATTTTCTTCTAATAATTTCTTATACATAATATCTTCTAGCTCTTTGTCTAAATAGGTATCGCTAATATCAAATGTATTTTTTCTGCTATTTTTGGTATCATTATCAACCATACCATATTTCATAGGGACGAATTGATTAAAGTTATTATTTTTATTAGTATTAACATCGTGTCCTTTATAAGGGAACAGTACGATATTATCCTCAGATATTACTCCAATTATTTTTATTAATATGATGTTTATTATGACGCCATTTGTAATAGCAATAGCCTTTATGTGTTTTCCTTGAAACTTGCCGGCCCTATACAAAATCATGTCAATATCAAACATATAATATTCGGGATATTCGCTGTGTTGCCTATAATTATTCATAATATCGTGGACAATCTGAATATTATTTTTAATACTTTCTCCTGGCAAATCCATAATACTATTAGTGTTCAATTTATTATAGATAAAATCGTAGATTCCCTGGTAATATTTGAGCAATGTTTTAATTTTATTATCGTCATCTCTAATCATTTTCGGATTTTGCCATTTGCTCCACTTGTTACCTTCTACTGCTATTATTAACTCTTCGCAAGTATTTTTAAAAACCTCTTTTAATTTTTCGTTATATGTAGTATTATCATATTCATAATAATATACATTAATCGCCTCCTTTTTAACATTAACATCATAGGGAATGCTTGAGTTTATTATATGCCTGTTCCAAGGATATGTCCCCGTATTTTCATACATAATTCTAGTATTTGAAGGCATATATTTGAACTTGTTATTATAATGAATATCGGCATCTTTCATACTAAAATACTCATTTCCTACATTATTACTGTATCCTATATCATTTAATAAATACCTATGGATAACTAAAAAATATATGATAATTATTATAAAAATAGATATAAAATTATATATGAATATAATATTAGTATCCTTCATATGTTATATGCTTCTATAATCTAATAAGGAAATTATTGTATTTAAATTATTTTTATTTCTATCCTCTGTATCGTTTTCAAATACATAATCATTATTTATTCCTACACCATTTTTATCTTGAATTTCTTTGATATTTGCACAACAATTTAAATCAGTCGTATCTTGACAATTATAACATAGCGCTCTATTATATTCTTCGTCATTATATTTGGTATAGCCTATTTTTTTAACACCTACTGGAAACTCGCAATTTCCTTTAATACAACCGCCTCTGCTATTTTCATACCTGGTATTTTTCTTATAATAAGGACATTCTTCGTTCGTAGCACATTTTTTATCCCATATACTATAATAATCTTTGGGATTTCCCTCCTTAGTATAATATGAATCACATTCAAACTTATTAACTATTTTGTTATTTCCATAACAGCCGTAATTACCGCTGTTATCGCTACTGCTACTTCCTTCATAAGATTCATCTATTGCTTCTAAATAATCTTTTGGCATTTCCAATCTTGTTATGAAGTTTTCTATGTTATCTACTATATCATAGTTCATAATGGGTAAGAGCATTTTATCATTGTTTAAATATAAATCATAAGTGGTATCTTCTGTATCTTTATTAAAATAAAATCGGACGCTTTCGTAGTTTGCTTTAATTACTGGATAAAAAGCTTTTATCCTGGATATATCCATATCCTTGAGACCGCTTATAAAATATTTGGAATATTTCAATTTTTCCATATATTCGCTGCCAATAACAACATATGTAAATAAATAATCAAACTGTTTATTTGTACTATTTAAATCTTCTAATTTAATTTTACGCAATCGTATATTTTTAATATTTTGTCTATATCCTTTAATAAGCGCTTGAATAAATATATAATCGCTCATATAAACATACGCTACTACCTTATTAGTAAAGTCCCATATACATTGTTCTATTCCAAATCTAGTAGGACTCATACAGATGAATATACCATCTTTATATATATTGGTATTGCTTAATTTATTATTCAATATATACTTATTTATGTATGGGTCTATTAGCAATTTATAATCATCTGTACTTACCCCCAATATATATCTCGTAATCTTGTTATTTCTTTTCATATAATCTATTGATTTTACCATCACATCACTTGATATAGCAAATGTTGTATTTTTTTCTGTACCGACAGTCTCAGTATTTGTCGCATTTGATATTATATTTCGGTCATTTAGGTTATCTATGTTATCGCTAATATATACTGTTTTGTTTACAGTGAACTTCTCTTCATGACTTTCAATATATGATATGTATATTAAATAAATGGTTATTAGTGATAATAATATTAGAATGATTATTAACATATATTTCATTTTTTTCTTTCCTTATTAAAATAGTAGATAAAGAATGTTTTCTAGAAAATTAATAACGCTCTCAATATATTTGCTAATTGTAATATCAATATTTACTACGCAACCTAGCTTAATGTTTAATTCTAATGGCGAAATGAAATCATTCGGTTATTACAATAATGATGCAACAACTATAATGCCGGTAATTTTATTTTTGCCAATTTTAGCTTTAATATTATTTATCGCCGTATTAATAATTGAATGTATATATACTTAATACTTAAAAAATATATAATAATTATATGAATAATGCGAAGGATATTAAGAAGGATAATAAGATTAGGAAACCGGATGCGAATAATACTGAGAATAATCTTATAATTCCAGATGTAAATTGCAATGACCTAGAACAAGACGGGGATAACAAAATTATGAAGGAATTATGTGGTAATAAGGAGATATATAGTAGCATAATATCGTGGCTGCGCAATTTTAATTATAAAATAAAGATATCTACTGACAGCTGTATTATAGTTACAGGTAAAACTTGTGTAGGCAAAACTTATTCTATAAATAAAATATGCGACTATTTAAATTATGAGATTATAAATATTAACAATAATAACTGTTTTAATTCTGAACAATTAAATGATGTTATTTTTAAAAGTGCGACATCCTCGCTATTACAGGTATTAACCGGTAACATACGAAATAAGGTAATTGTAATTGATAATTTTGATTGTATCTATATATCAGATAAAACTATTAATACTACGCTTTTAAAAATATTAACAGACGGTAAAATTAGAAATATTCCTATAATATGTATATCAAATAATGAGATTATTAAAAAGATAGGGGATATTAAGAAAAACTGTAAGATATATGACATTGTAGTTCCTACGAAAGAAGATGTAATAGATATGATGTATAATGATGAGCATTCTAAGAAAGAATTAGATCATTTATATAAGATTTCTAATGGGAATATGGATAAGATATTATGTGATATCAAAAGAAATAGCAATGAGATATTATACGAGGAACATGTTGAGAATGATTGTGATATTTGAATATATTTGACAGAAATCAGATTATCCGTATAATTAACAAGGACCCGTGGATGATACCTCTAAAATTTCATGAAAATATTATAATAGAATTAGAAAATCGCAAAATATCGCTAAAAAATAAAATAGAATATTACAATAACTTTATAGAGATTATGTGTCTATACGACTATTATATGTTTAAAAACAATAATGAAGCATGTATTACCATATTTGCATCAAATGTTTATTATTTATCATTATTAAAATACAAAAAAGGCGCAGTATCAAATATAGGTAGGTTCACTAAAATGCTAAGCTATTTATCTTTGCAGAAAAAAAATATTAAGCAAACCTATAAATGCAATAATTTTCCTTTATATCAAGTTTCAAACTATCATATTAATTTATGCAATAGAAAATTTATTTCCTTTAAATAGATAATCAAATAAATATGAGCGGGGTAGTTGCTGAAGCTAACAAAGGGGTTCTTGATAATGTCAAAGATAGTTTATCTGATTTTGTAAGTAGTTCTAAGGAAGGTATAATGAATAACGGAGTAGTAAATAAAGGGTCCGAGGCTATATCTGCGAGTACTCAAATAGTATCTACGGCCGTAAATAATATATCAGTAGAAAATACAAAAGATGCCATAATGAACGCTATGTCCGACAGCTCGAGTTCGTTATATTTTATAATAGTCCTGCTTGTTATAGCCGCATTTGTCTGCTATATCTTGTATTATATTATAACTGACACAGTTATAAATCAGCAAAAAATATTAATACCGGGAACTGAAATGCCGATAATATGTACTGAACACAGAGTATTTCCATTCACGCAAAAATTAGAAAGTGGTAATGGGAATAAAAGAACCTATTGTTTCTGGTTATATATCTTTGATATAAATGCCGTAAATGGACAATATAGACATGTCGCTCATATAGCGAAGAAAAATGAGGGCGGCGATTATGACATTAAAGATTCCACGATATATATTAGATTGAAAGAAGATAGGAATAAAATACAGATAAGATTTCCGTTGAATAAAGAAGACAGTGATTTAAAAATTAATGCAAGTGATGAAGAATTCTTAGTTCATCGTAAAACTAGTACAGTAACAGGTGTAGAGATTGAGTATATACCTTTACAGAGATGGGTGCATGTAGGTATTGTAATAAATGATATTGGCGGAGGCACTATTAATGTATTTATAGATGGAAACTATTTAAAAACAGAAAATAACCAAACGGTACAAGACAAGAATAATGCTAATGGTGAACGCAATTATTACAAGCCTACACATTATCTAAATGTCAGTAAATTAAACTTAAATAATGAGGGCGAGCTACATATTGGAGGTGATAAAGTAGGTAGCACAAGTTATGGATTTTCTGGTTTAGTAAGCAAGTTCAGTATATTCAATTATGATATGAATAGAAATGATATATATAAGGAGTATAGCGCTGGGCCAATGAAAGGTGTATTAGCTTCTATGGGATTATCAGCTTACGGAATACGAAACCCAATATATAAAATAAAAGGTTCCGATACTTTGGAACAATAATTCTAGATAATCGGATAAATGCAATTAACCGATAAAATTATTATTTTTATTTCCATATTTTAAATAGATAGAGATAAACAAATTATGGAGTATAACCCTGTAACCCAAGTTATTATAGCGTTAATAATATTATTATTAATGGGATATGTCGCATATAATATATACCTTATTGAATTACATCATATGTTTAAAGGAAATAATGATATTAGAAAAGAGACGGAGATATTTAATGGCATTATAGATTTTAATGATATAAGAGAATTGAAATATAATACAAAGAACAGAGCGCACGAAAAATATAGGGATATATCGCCTTCTATAAATCAGCAAGGTGGCGCCGAATATACTTATAACTTTTGGTTATATGTAGACCAGGGAAAAATAACGCAATTGAAAAACGACAGTAACAAAGATATATTGCTGTTTCTAAAAGGCGAAAAGCACTTTTATTATAACAATGATTTTAATTATAATTGTATGTTTAAAAGTACAGATAATTCAAAAATCAAGCATCCAATTTTACTTACAAAAAATCCGCTCGTAAGATTAAGTGCTGATGGTAAAAATTTGGCAGTAGATTATAATAATATATTATCACCCGAATCATATCAAAATAATTCTAAATATAATCGCTGTGATAACGTAGACAATAATAAACCTTGGTGGGATAGAAATAAAAACATGATAGGCGTCTATGATATAGAGTTCAGCAATAAATGGTTTATGGTTACAATTGTAATGAAAGAAATAGCGGATAATAATAACATTTTGACTAAAAATCGCGCTATATGTAGAATATATATTAATGGATTACTTGTATTTGAAAATAAATTAGAGACCATTTATGGTAGCAACCAAGATATTTATTCGGCAACATTTAAAAATAACAATTCGCCTCTTTATATCAACCCGGTTTTTAATATGAAATACGGAGCAACCAGTGCTGGTCGTAAAACATCAGGGGATGCAATGAATATTATAGAAAAGAACTTGCCATATTTAGATATGAATTTAATTAAATATGATGAAAAATATAATAATGAAAATCCTAATGATATTTCTGGAATTATTAAGATGGGTGACTTAAAATATTACAACTATGCACTCGAAGCTGATGCTATAAATCAGCTATTTAGAAATGGTCTCAAGAATGTCAAATTAGATGTTAATAAAGATGTGAAATACACAAACCTCAATATGTTATCTGCATATGAATTAGAAAATAATGAAATTAAAGAGTTATAATATGTCTGTGAATATAAGATTGTATAAAAAATATATATAAATATTAAACAATGCCACCTAAAATATCATTAGCAGAATTATATACTTTGAAGGATAAGAAAGAGTTTTCAAAATATGTTACTTTTGATAGTATAATTAATATATGTCATAAGAAAATTAAGAATACTGCGACTATTGGTGGTATGAATATATTTTATGAGATACCGTATTATATATATGGAAAGCCGCTATATAAAATAGAGGACTGTGTAAAATACATAGTAGAATCTTTGAGAAATAATGGCTTCTTTGTTCAAATACTTCCCGAGCCAAATATTAACATGATATATGTTTCATGGAATCCTGGTGAAATTAATAAGAAAAAGTTATTAACTTAATATTTTTTATTATATAATAAATGAATATTGTATTATATTTATCTATACTTATTCCTGTAATCTTATTGATATCTATTAACTTTTATATGAAATATAATAATATCTTATTAGAAGACGGGGATTATTCTGATATTCCAGGAGAGTTCAGAGAATACATTATATTAGGTATATGGGCTATATTGATAGGCTTATTGGGATATTCTTATTATTTAATGCGGAATAATATATCTTCTGTGGCTATTATAATAATCATAATATATACCTTGACATATCCTTTCATAACACTCGGAAAAAATCGTGTCCAAATTGAATCCCTAAATATAATTTATATTCTAATAACCTATATAATATTCTTACTTGTTCTGAGCGAAAACTCAAACGCATCTGTCTATATATTACCATTATTGCTATGGATTATCTATATATTTATTGCTTCCAACATCTTAGAATAATTTAGAATATTATAGAATTATTTAGAATATTATAGAATTATTTATATATATTTAAATATAATAGTATATAATAGATAAGTTTAAATACAATGTCATCGGGACAAGGGTCGTCGAGGCAAGGGTCTGCAATATCATATATAGATGTTGATTCTGAGTTTTGTCCAGAATATTTTTCTGTATGTTTAAAAAAATTAATAGACGATACAATTTTAGAAATAGTTGCTGAATTAAATAATCTCAAACCTCCTCAAAATGCTCAAAAAGCAAACGATATTATAAATCAGATATTTAATAATTTTAATGATAGTAATAATGAAGTTTTAAAATATTTTGCCGATGTTTACTATTATAATTATCCTCCTCCTCCTTCTCCTCTTCTTCCTCCTCCTTCTCCTCTTCTTCTTCCTCCTCCTTCTCCTCTTCTTCCTCCTCCTCCTCCTTCTCCTCTTCTTCCTCCTCCTCCTCCTTCTCCTCTTCTTCCTCCTCCTCCTCCTTCTTTACCAACTCCCCCCTCTTTATTTGCTAAGATAGCGATTGCTATTACTAATGATAGAAGACATGATTTAAATGGCGGCGATCGTTGTGAAGAAGGCTTACCGCCAGAAACAGTAGAAAATTTAATTAAACGTTTCGAACTAAACTTGCCTAATGATAAATTGGAAAATATAGGATATTATGCTCGTGATACGACCAATGATAATATAAATGAAAAAAAAAAAGATATGAAACCTTTAAATTATATTGCACAGATAGCAGATACTGCGAATCATACTCATTATGATTTTGAAAATAAGGACCATTATATTATCGGACAGAAAAATCCGAGTTCAAATAGTATAGTAGAATTATTTGTTTTTAATCTTGGTTATATATTTTATTCTAGTTTTCAAAAAAGCTTAAGAAAC
>Ga0255110_1000311_pt1 | contig 13810 bp, 10 predicted proteins | sample Law_Miss_RepC_8h_FD_188479 | JGI IMG/M metagenome (GOLD analysis project Ga0255110, IMG submission 188479) | Freshwater microbial communities from St. Lawrence River, New York, United States - Law_Miss_RepC_8h | ecosystem: Environmental > Aquatic > Freshwater > River | place: USA: New York... | reverse complement strand
TGCTGATGTCAGGGGGGTATGCAACTGCATAATCTGTTTAAGTGGGTACCTATACCAACGCGGCTGGTTTTGTAGAAATGTTATCTTCAAGTATAAATTAAACCGTATGAAAAATACAATCCTTTTTTTATTGTTGTTAGCGTCTATGGCTGTAAAGGCTCAAACAAAGAGTTATAACAACGAATCTATTAGTTGGAACCATTCGTGGATTGTAAAAAGTACGCCTGCTCAAAATTTACCCAATGTGCTTTTAATTGGAGATTCTCATGTTGAGCGTTACTATCCGGTGGTAAATAACCTATTAAAAGACAAAGCAGTTGTAAGTAAAATTACTACTTCATTAAGCATGGGTGATGCAACCTTTTTGCCACAGCTTACTGGTTTATTGGCGGGACACAAATTTGATTATATCTTTTTTAATAACGGCTTACATGGTGTTTTGTTTACCCCTAGAGAGTATGCTGCAGATATTTCAAAAGTATACAAGCTGCTCACTAAAAACAATCCAGCCGTTAAGGTAGTATGGGCCAATACCACCGCTAGGCGGGTGCCTAATAAACTAGATTCATTTGATGCCTACCACGCCGATGTCATTGAAAGAAATAAGTATGTGAGTGATTTTTGTAACAAAAAAGGCATTCCAGTACTTGACTTTTTTGGATTAACTGTTAATGATAAAAGCCTTTTTACCGGGGATGGTATTCATGTGAATGAGCTTGGGGTTGCGGCTCAGGCTAAGTTGATAGCGGAAGCGGTAAAATAAATTTTTAGTAGATTGTGTAATATCTTATAAATTGCACGCATGTATGCAACTTTTGCTTTTGCCATAACCATGCTGGGGGTGTTTTCTATTTTTGAAAACATAAAAGGGAATCAAAAATTTAGTGTACTCAAGTATTACATGCTGTTAACAATTATTTGTTTTACAACATCTAGTTTTTTGGATTTTTTAAATTTTTCGGGTCATTCTATTCCTTATTATAAAGAAATTTCGAGAATTATAGGGGCTATTTTAGTGCTTAATATGCTGTTTCTTATTGTGCTAAAAAAAGTACCTAAATTCATTTTTTTTGTAGAAGCTTTTCATGTGCTTTTCTTTATTGCTGAAATTTGCATGGGGTTTCAATTTCCTGAAATTATAGCCCAAAAGGTAGTGTTCAATTTAACACTTGCTCACAATATATTTTTCGCAATTAGTGCTTTTATTGTACTTTCTTCTTTTGTTTATTTAGCTGTTAAATTGTATAAAAAAAGAAACAATCAAAATTTGTATGATGCCAAGGTGAATCTTTGGGTTTCTTGGTTGCTTTATTCATTACTTGCTTTATCTGTTTTTCAAGCAACACTTGTTATTTTAAATACACTCCATATTATTTCATTTTATATCGATTCTATCATCTCATTATTTTATATCCGGGTTGCGCTGCTGTTTTTCATTTTATTTAGGCCTCGTTTTTTAGATGACGATAGTATTGCTGTATCCTTTAATGATTTGTTCCTTAATAAAAGCGCTATTTCGTTTGAAGATTTTGAGTTCCTGTTTTATAAGAATCATTACTATCTAAATATTGAGGCCAACCTCGATGATTTTGCTTTAAAGCTTAATCATAGTAAGGAGGAAGTACTGCAATTCGTAAATTCGCAGCTAGATCAAAGTTTTGCCGAACTGCTCAATCAAAATAGGGTAGAATACCTAAAGCAGTTACTCAGGTCTAAAAAATACGAGTCATTTACCATTGAGGCACTCTCTGAAATGTCTGGTTTTGGGTCACGAAGGAGTATGTACAATTACTTTAATAAATACGTTGGCATGACGCCTAGCGAATTTATTAATTCTATTAACTAGTTGATTATCAGTTGTGCACAACCTGTTTGCACAACGTGCATGCCTTCGTTTACATATGCAATTTTGGCTTCATATAATTATCATACATATTGCATCAATATAGAAAAATTTCTATGTCATTGTTCGTAACACTTTACTGAAATTGCATTTTGTATGAAAAAGAGTTTTGAAAAATTTAAGTTGTATATAGCTCCTTTTGGATTAAGTGACGCCAACTTTGACTTATTGGTAGGCTTTTGTGAGCAAGTTCAATTTAAAAAGGGGGATGTAGTAATGAAGGCTGGCGAAAAACAAAACTCTATTTATTTTATTGCAAAGGGGATAGTTAGAAATTATGTATTATCTCAGGAGGGTGAAATTAAAACCTACGGATTTAGGGTAGAAAATATGCTCATTACTGGTTATGGATTGCATAATTACAAAAATGAGCACAGAGCCAAGGTAAATATTGAGTGTTTAGAAGAATGTGCGCTTATAAAAATACCTTTACAAGCGCTAAAATTTTTGGAGGAACATAGTAAAGAAGCGCATAAGGTAGGTAGGTATTTAGCAGAAGCTCATACTTTGGAATTGGTTGAATTTATTATTGATATTGATACTTTGCCAATTTTAGAACGGTATAATAATTTAGAAAAAACCTTTCCCAACATCCATCAACGTGTTCCTCAACATATCATTGCTTCTTATTTAAGAATCACGCCTGTGCATTTGTCTAATGTTAAAAAGCGGAACTTACTATTAAATAAAACAGTTGCCTCATCATAGTTAGAAATTTTTCTAACTATGATTTATTTATATTATGTTATTAAAATAGTTTAACATTTTTCATCTTGTTCTAAACGTTAAACTATTTTAATATAGAAAAAATTTGAATCTTATTTCTTTGTGGCATTAAAAGAAATAAGATTATGTTCAAACGTATTATATCTACACTCCCCCCATTTTTATTATTTATTGTTTTAGCTACTAGCTGCTCAAAAGAGACAAGTGTTTCTCCTTTAGATCAAAGCAAAGTTTACCTAACTGGCGCAGGTGCAACACCTACCAAGTGGTATTTAACCAGCTATGTATCTACGGCTACGGTGCTTCCCTTAAACTATGCACAAAAGCGTTATTACAAAACCTTTGGTGCTAATAATCTATACAAAGACAGTGATGGTTTTGTAGGATCATGGGATATGCCAAGTACGGAGCAGCTTATTGAGCGCTACGTAAACTATCCATCTGGCACACCTGCCACGCAGTCTTATAAGATTGTTTCGATTACAGCTACTAATCTCATCATTTTACACAACTACAATGGTACACCAATCACAGCGGTCTATACTGCAGGTAATTAGTTTTGTATTTGTGTTACTATGTTGTCAAGGCCTTAGTGCACAAAACGTTAATCCAATCAGCACCGTATTTAGTATTGGTGCTGTTGGCAATACCGGAACTACCACGCCTACATTTTCTGGCCCGGTGGTACTGGACGCTTCGTCTTGTATCAAGCTTTACAGTGGGTTAAACACCTACAATGCTACTACGCCAGGTTTATTTGTGAGTAGTTGCATAGTTCCTGCATTTACCAATACACCTCTAAAGCTCATTTGTTACCCTAACCCTGTAACCACAACGGTATGGGTTAAAACAGCGCAGCCTGTTATGGAAAGTTCTGCCACTGTAAGTTTAGCTCTCATAGGAGCAGACGGTAAAACAGTAGGAGCGTACAATACCAGTGTAGCACAGTTAAGTGCTGGCTACGCCATCAATGTTGCAAATAAAGCAGCGGGTGTTTACTATATCCGCTACAAAGCAAATACCCAAACAGGCGATCTAAAAATCATTAAAGTTAATTAAGCAATATCCACTAATGACAAAGTTTATGTTACAAAAATTTATTCAATCAGCGTTACTATTAGTTGTTTTATTTACAACAGTACACTCGTATGCACAGGTTAGTCAAGCACCTGATGGTATTCAGTTCCAGGCGTTAGCAACTGATGCTAATGGACACCCTGCGGCAGGTAGAGTGATCTATGTTAAAAATGCAATCATTGCTAAAACAGCAACAGGTACTATCGTGTACTCAGAAACCTTTAAAGTAACAGCTTCATCGGCTGGTATCTTTACCATCGTACTTGGTAAAGGAACCTACGCGGGTGGTGTGAGCAGTATTGCTAACATTGACTGGGCTAACGGACCTTTCTTTTTAAATTTAAAGATAGCCGTTGAGCCAACTGTACCAACAGCAAGTTGGAATGTAAACAATGAGTACGTTGACATGGGTACTTCACAGTTTTGGAGTGTGCCTTACGCACTGTATGCAGGTAATGTAAAAGGAGCAGATACCAAGCTAAATATTGCAGACACTGCGGCTATGCTTAAGCCATACTTTACTGCTATTAACTTAAAAGCAAACATCGAATCACCAACCTTTACAGGTACGGTATCTGGTATTACCAAAGCGATGGTAGGCCTTGGTAACGTAGACAACACCAGTGATTTAAATAAACCAATATCTACAGCTACACAAGCTGCGCTTGATTTAAAAGCAAACGCAACTGATGTTACTGCTGCATTAAACTTAAAAGCAAATACTACTGATGTAAATACGGCACTTGCATTAAAAGCAAATACGGCTGATGTAAATACAGCGCTTGCGTTAAAAGCAAATACATCAGATGTTACTGAAGCTTTAAACTTAAAAGCAAACGCCGCTGATGTAATAAATAGTTTAGCTACTAAAGTAGATAAGGTTACTGGTAAAGAATTATCTACTAACGATTATACCACTGCAGAAAAAACAAAACTCGCAGCTATTACTGGAACTAATACTGGAGATCAAGATTTATCTGCACTTGCAGTTGCTGCTGATGTAAATACGGCGCTTGCATTAAAAGCAAACACTACAGACGTGAACGCTGCACTTGCATTAAAAGCTAATGCCGCAAACGTAGCAAGTTCTCTTGCTGCAAAAGCAGATGTAGTAAATGTAAACAATGCGATAGCGGCAATAAATACTTCACTTAATACAAAAGCTGATGCGGTAGCTGTAAATAATTCAATTGCAGTAATTAATAATTCACTAAATACAAAAGCTGATGTGGTTGCTTTAAACAATGCAGTAGCTTCAATAAATGGAACATTGGCTACTAAAGAAAATACTTCAAACAAAAGTGTAAATATCACAAACGATGCAGCATCGGATACGAAATATCCGAGTGTTAAATCTGTAAAAACATATGTAGATGCACAAGTAGCGGGTGCTACTATTGCAGATGCAGACGCAAATACAAAAGGTAAAATACAATTAGCTGGTGATTTAGCTGGAACAGCTGCTGCACCAACGGTGCCGGGTCTTGCTTTAAAAGAAAACTTAACTAACAAAAGTACAGACGTGATTACAGATGCAGCATCAGATACAAAATATCCGAGTGTTAAATCTGTAAAAACATATGTAGATGCACAAGTAGCGGGTGCTACTATTGCAGATGCAGACGCAAATACAAAAGGTAAAATACAATTAGCTGGAGATTTAGCTGGAACAGCTGCTGCGCCAACGGTGCCAGGTCTAACATTAAAAGCACCACTCGCTTCTCCAACATTTACTGGAACAGTAACTACAGATATTATTAATACTGGTGCATTGAGTGCTACAAGTGTTACGGCACCTACTTATGCTTCTGCTCCTAAAGCATTGTCTTATACAGGATCAACTATAAATTGGGATCCTGCACAAGGTTTAAATGCAGCGATTACTTTAACACAAAACAGTACACTTAGTTTTACTGCTGCTCCACCAGTTGGTTCTTATGGAACAGTTGTTTTAACGCAGGATGCAACAGGAAATAGAACAATTACTTTGCCTTCAATTAATGGTGTTGCTAATAAAGTATTAGGATCAGCATCTACATCAACAGTTGCTTTATCAACTGCAGCAAACGCTAAAGACATTTTAAATTTTTATTTCGATGGCACTAGTTGTTATTGGAATATTGGTCAAGGATATGGTACAGCTGCAACTCCTGTATCTACTACTACTAACTTAGCGTCAAGTGTTACAGGTACTTTGCCTATAGCAAATGGTGGTACAGGTGCAACAACAGCAGCTGCAGGGTTAACTAATTTAGGAGCAGCGCCAATAGCTTCCCCAACATTTACTGGGTCAGTTACTGCGCCTATTTATGCATCTACTCCACAAGCATTAACTGCAGGTTCAACCATTTCATGGAATCCGGCATTGGGTTTAAATGCAAGTGTAACTTTAAATCAAAATAGTACTTTAAGTTTTTCAACTACACCAGTAGCTGGTTCTTATGGAACAGTTGTTCTAACGCAGGATGCAACAGGTAATAGAACCATTACTTTGCCTTCAATTAATGGTGTTGCTAATAAAGTATTAGGGTCAGCTTCCACATCAACAGTTGCTTTATCAACTGCAGCAAACGCTAAAGACATTTTAAATTTTTATTTTGATGGCACAACATGCTATTGGAATATTGGACAAGGATATGGAACCGCTGCTTCATCTTCAATAACAAATTTAGCAACTGGTGTGACGGGAACTTTGCCTGTAGCTAATGGAGGAACAGGTGCAACAACCTTGACAGGAATTGTTAAAGGATCAGGAACTAGCGCATTAACTGCAGCCGTTGCTGGTACAGATTATCAAGCCCCAATTACTTTAACCACAACAGGTACAGGTGCTGCAACGTTATCTGGGACTACACTAACTATACCAACATATTCTTTGCCTATAGCCAATATCACTAATTTGGGAGGTGTTAAAGTTGGTTCTAATTTAAATGTTGATGCAAGCGGTGTATTAACAGCAAATATTAATGCAGGCACTTTAACAGGAACAACTCTTGCATCTAATGTGGTTAATTCTAGTTTAACGAGTGTGGGTACACTTACTTCAGGTACCATCAGTTTAACAACGGATATAGTTACAAGTGGAAATTTGAAAGCGGGTGCTATTACTTATCCAAATACAGCTGGCACAAATGGCCAAGTTTTAACTTCAAATGGAGCTGGTAATGCAAGTTGGATAAGTCCAACAACTGTAAGTGTCGGTACAATTTCTAGTACTTCTAATGCAAATGGGGCAACAATTGCTTCAGGAGTTTTAAATCTCACACCAGCCGATGAGTCTAATGGTGGTATCGTAACTAATGGAACACAATCATTCTCTGGTTTAAAAACATTTAATAATGGGATAAACTATATCAAAGTAAGTAGTTCGCCTACTTTAGATCAATCAAATATTAGTCGTAATGCTGCAACAAGTGGAACTTCACTATGGCAATCCTTTACTGCTGGTATAAATGGTATTTTAAGTTCAGTTGAATGGCAGATGAGTAGTCCATTAAGTCCTGCGTCAGCAGCGCCTGTTACTGTTAAAATTTATAATGGAGAAGGAACTAGTGGGACTCTACTAGGTACGGCAAATGGAATGAGCCCTAGTACTACTATATCTAACCCATCTTTTGTTCCATTTGATTTAAGTAGCTCAAATATTAAAGTTATAGCTGGTCAATTATATACAATTCAACTTACTACTACCATAGCGCAATCCACTTTTTTAACTTTAAATTCAGTGAATGCTTATTCCAATGGTCGTGCATCACTTGGTGCTACTTTGGATTATATATTCAATACCTATGTAAATGCAACTACAACAGATTCCTATTTACCATTAAGTGGAGGGGCTTTGACAGGGAATTTAAGTACGAGTGGGACTTTAACTGCAGGCACTGTAACTTATCCTAATGCTCATGGAACTAATGGACAAGTTTTAACTTCAACAGGAAGTGGAACTTTAACGTGGACAACTTCCACAGCGGATGCCGGAACATTAACAGGTACAACTTTAAATTCAACAGTAACGGGTTCTAGTTTAACGAGTGTGGGTACCTTAAATAGTGCAACGGTCAATGGCAAAGTAATAGTAGGCGCATCATCAGCTGCTAGCGCTTCTGCAGTATTGGAGGTAAGTTCAACTACACAAGGTTTTCTACCTCCTAGAATGACTTATGCACAAAAAACCGCAATCGTTTCTCCTCCTCAAGGTTTAATGATTTATTGTACAAACTGTGGAACAAATGGCGAGCCTGAATATTTTAATGGGACTTCTTGGGTAAATATGGCTGGTGGTGCAGCTGCTTCAGTTCCACCACCTCCGTTAGGAAGTACTTATCAAGGCGGAAAAGTATTTTACATATTTCAACAAGGTGATCTAGGTTATGTGTTAGGAGAGACACATGGATTAATAGCAGCACCTTCAGATATCCCTTCCAACACTTATCGAATTTTCCCCAGCTGTTATGCGAACTATGGAACTAGTACAGCACTTGGTACAGGAGCTGCAAATACTACAAAAATACTAGCTTGTACTGCTGATAATGTGAATGCAGCAAAATTGGTGGATGCGTTAACAGATGGAGGATATTCTGATTGGTACCTACCTAGTAAAGACGAGCTGAATCTATTGTATTTGAACAGAATTTCAGCGGGTAATAATTTTGCTGATAATCAGTATTGGTCTTCGAGTGAGGTTTCCTTCGGGATGTATACTCATGCATGGTATCAATTCTTTACTGATGGTGGTCAGGGTCCGGAGGGTAAGAATTACCAAAAGGGTGTTAGAGCAATTAGATCATTTTAAGAATAAATGAAAAAACACCATTTGGTTTAAAAACTTAAACTATGAAAAAACTATTTACCATATTATTCCTATTTGCTGCATTTATTTCAAATGCACAGGAAGCATTTTTTAGAGGAAATAATAATTATGTGGCGCCTCCACCACCATCATTTGAAGCACCTACTGCAGTCATAGGTACACAGCAGTGGATGCGTCAGAATTTAGACATTGAAACTTATAGAAATGGCGACGTTATTCCGCAAGTTACAGATCCGGCCGCTTGGAGTAATTTAACTACGGGTGCTTGGTGTTATTACAATAATGATCCTGCTAATGGTGCTATTTATGGAAAACTATATAATTGGTATGCTGTAACTGACCCAAGAGGATTAGCTCCGCAAGGTTGGCACGTATCTACTGGTGCAGAATGGGCCACCTTAAATACTTTTTTGGGTGGAAATGTGGCAGCCAATAACAAGATGATGACCACCGGCAGTCCTTGGAATCCCATTAATGCAAACGCTACCAATGAGAGTGGTTTTTCTGGCCTACCTGGTGGAGTCCGTAATACGAGTGGCTCGCCTTATTACCGCATTGGAGGATACGGTTATTGGTGGACCGCGGACAATGGCTACCGCTCTATTGGCTCCCAGGAAGGCTTTCATGGCTCCACATCTATATATCCTACATACGGATTCTCTGTTCGTTGTGTTAAGGATGAAGCCGCTCCTTTTCAAGCACCTCCAATTGTTACAAATGGACTTTTACTAAATTTAGACGCAGCAAATCCTGCTAGTTATTCTGGCACTGGAACTACTTGGAATGATTTAAGTGGAAATAATAATCATGGAACTTTAGCTGCAAATAATTCAGGGAGTTTACCTGTTTATCAAAATGGCAGTTTATATTTCAATGGAAGCACTTCCTATGTTTCAATTGCATCATCTGTAATTCCTAATACCGGTTCCTGGACATTATCCACCTGGGTAAAAAGTCCAAGTGGTGGATCAACAGAAATGATTAATACGAGAAACGCATCTACTCTAACTGGTATTTTGTTAACCTCAAGGGGCAATGGAATTCGATTTCAATTAAATAATCCAGGGGTTCAGCAATTTGAACCCAATTCAACTTCCAACATCACGGACAATACTTGGCATTTAATCACTATAACCGTTGATGTATCGATTAATCAAATGAAGTGGTACGTAAATAATAATCTAGCAAATACGATTAATTTTTCTGCAGGATCATTAACTGGCCAAGGCAACTTTGTAATCGGCTGGGACTATGCATGGAATGCTGGAGGAGCGGAATACTTTAGAGGAAATATTGCAACCGTTTCGGTATATAATTCTGTATTAAGCAGTGGTGATGTAACTACCAATTTTAACGCAACGAAAACTCGTTTTGGCTTATAGTTTCTTATCCCCCCAATAAAAAACATATATGCCAACTAACTTAATCGAATTTAATAGACTTTCCCCAAGGGAAAAGGAGGTGGCTTCGCTTATTTTAGATGGAGCAACAACTAATATTATTGCGCAAAAGCTAGACCTTAAGCCCAGTACTGTTTCTACATTCAAGAAAAAGATTTTTGTAAAATTTCAGGTTGAATCTGACGTAGACCTGTATAAAATTTTAAGGGGCTTGTAGGAGCGGGTTCAACCAAACTGCAAATTTGTTGTTATAGCCAGTTGTGGACCTCATAACAATCGATAGAATCATAGAAATGGCCTGGGAAGATCGTACCCCTTTTGAGGCCATTCATTTTCAATTTGGCGTGTCGGAGGCCCAGGTTATTGAACTTATGCGCCGTAATCTTAAGCGGAGTAGTTTTAATTTATGGCGAAAGCGCGTTAATAGTGGGGTGAGTCAAAAGCACCTCGTAAAAAGGAGTGCGGCTATTAGTAGGTTTAAATGCACCAGACAGCGGGCCATTACCCATAATAAAATTAGTAAGCGCTAGTTTCTTTTTTTCTTGCAGCCTTCACTGCAATAGAGTACTTCATCCCAGCAGCGTTCCCATTTTTTTCGCCACGTAAAGGGTCTTTTGCAGGCTACGCAAATTTTAGTGGGTAGATCGGCTTTTTTAGGTTTTTTCACTGATTATGGGATCAATTGTTTAGAAGTGTAAAGGTAAATATTTAATAATGGTTAAAATTAGACTCCTGGAAACCAACTACTTTTTCACACAAAATACATATTAACGTATTATATATATAATTGCTAATCAATGTATTGTAGATAATTACAATAAATTCACATCCTAATCTAGCTTTATGTGTTGATATATAATATTTTTAAATTCATATATCATTATAATGGAGATCACTACAGAGCTACTTATCAAATGTTCCTACTTTTTTGTTTTTCTTTTTTCGATTATTGTGTTTTTTGACGTCCTTATTAAATTTAAATCTCCACTAAGGCTAAAAACCTTTTTCTTATTATGTGTTCTTGCGCTACTTGTTGGTGCTTTTTGTTTATTTATTAGGACATCGCCGGATCAGTTTGCTCTTATTAGGATGATTTGTCCTATGCTTGTTGGTACTTCAATGGTTCAAATATTTACCAATTTATATTTTATCCAGCACAAAAGGATTGCCAATATTTATTTAATTAGTGCGTATGCCATTTACTTGTATTTGATTTTTTATACGGAAATAGTGGGATATGACACTGTATTTACAAAATCTAATGGGGTTGTCCTGCCTAGGTATCTTGATATATTAATGCATATTGATTTTATTTTTTTTAATTTATTTTGTCTCTATTACATATATAATATCTTATTCAAGTTTTCATTCAAAAACGTTTATTTCAAAAAAATACAGATTTGGACATTTTCTTTTTTTATGGTCATTTTGACCCAGTTATTGTTTATTGTTCTTTCTGTTATTTTTAATTTACCTACTGAGTTTAATGCGTTACTCAGAATCGTATTTGCCTTAACCTTGTTATTAATTATTTTATATAGGCCCAATTTTATCAATAAAAACGGCTCTAAAATTTCATTTGGCTTTTTATTTAGCAAAGAGCAGCAAGATGCTGATATCAACGAAGTAGATTTTAACTTCCACTTTTTCACGAGCTTCTATTATAAGAACAAAGCTGCAGACATTGCAGAATTTGCTAATATCATGGGGGTTAGTAAAGAAGTTATGTTCAAATATATCTATTTCAAGTACTCGCTAAGTTTTGACGAGTTGGTTAATAAATCTAGGGTAGAATACTTTGTTGAAATAGTTAAGCTTCCAAAATTTAAAGATTATACCATTGAGGCATTGGCGCTGGAGGTAGGATTTGCTTCCAGACAACGGTTTTACCAGCCATTTAAAAAATACCATGGTGGTAACCCATCGGACCTTATAGATGTTATCACATCATAATGCATTGAAAATCAGTGTAATTTAATTTGTTACAATGTAATTAAATTAATGACATATGTAATTCTTCCTAATGTATAAACTGCTTGTTACTTCGCTTTTAATATCAATTTGAATTCAATTCATTTTAATCTTAGAAGTATGAAATTGGTAACTAAGCTAAATCCACTCCCCCCATTTTTATTATTTATTGTTTTGTTTTCGAGCTGCACCAAAGAAGTGTCAGTATCTCCACTTGATCAAAACAAAGTGTATTTAACTGGAGTAGGTACTACGCCTACCAAGTGGTATTTAACCAGCTATGTATCTACGGCTACGGTGCTTCCCTTAAACTATGCACAAAAGCGTTATTACAAAACCTTTGGTGCTAATAATCTATACAAAGACAGTGATGGTTTTGTAGGATCATGGGATATGCCAAGTACGGAGCAGCTTATTGAGCGCTACGTAAACTATCCATCTGGCACACCTGCCACGCAGTCTTATAAGATTGTTTCGATTACAGCTACTAATCTCATCATTTTACACAACTACAATGGTACACCAATCACAGCGGTCTATACTGCAGGTAATTAGTTTTGTATTTGTGTTACTATGCTGTAATAGCTTGCGAGCACAAAACATAAATCCAATCAGCACCGTATTTAGTATTGGTGCTGTTGGCAATTCTGGATCTACCACGCCTACATTTTCTGGCCCCGTGGTTATTGATGCTGCTGCCTGTATTAAACTATCAAGTGGTTTAAGCACATATAATGCTACCACCGCTGGTTTGTTTATAAGCAGTTGTATTGTTCCTGCATTTACCAATACAAAGCTGCAACTCATTTGTTATCCTAACCCTGTAACCACAACGTTATGGGTTAAAACAGCCGAGCCTGTAATGGAGGCATCAGCTACTGTAAGTCTAGCACTTATAGGAGCAGACGGTAAAACAGTAGGAGCGTACAATACCAGTGTTGCACAACTAAGTGCTGGCTACGCCATCAATGTTGCAAATAAAGCAGCGGGTGTTTACTATATCCGCTACAAATCAATCACCCAAACAGGTGAACTAAAAATCATTAAAGTTAATTAAGCAATATCCACTAATGACAAAGTTTATGTTAAAGAAATTCATTCAATCAGCGTTACTACTTGTTGTATTATTTACAACCGCAACTGCGTATGCCCAAATTGGTCAATCTCCAGATGGTATTCAGTTTCAGGCTTTAGCTACAGATGCTAATGGACACCCTGCTGCAGGTAGAGTGATCTATGTTAAAGACGCCATTGTTGCAAAAACAGCAACCGGTACGATTGTGTACTCAGAAACCTTTAAAGTAACAGCGTCATCTGCTGGTATCTTTACCATCGTACTTGGTAAAGGAACCTATGCAAGTGGTGTAACTAGTATTGCAAATATTGACTGGGCTAACGGACCTTTCTTTTTAAATTTAAAGATTGCCGTTGAGCCAACCGTTCCTAACGCAGGTTGGAATGCAAACAACGAGTACGTAGACCTTGGTACTTCTCAGTTTTGGAGTGTGCCTTACGCACTATATGCAGGAAGTGTTAAGGGGTTAGATACTAAACTCAATATTGCAGACACTGCGGCAATGCTTAAGCCATACTTTACTGCTATTAACTTAAAAGCAAATATAGAATCACCAACGTTTACAGGTACGGTATCTGGTATTACCAAAGCCATGGTAGGCCTTGGTAACGTAGACAACACCAGTGATTTAAATAAACCAATATCTACAGCTACACAAGCTGCGCTTGACTTAAAAGCAAATGCTGCTGATGTAACAACTTCACTTGCATTAAAAGCAAATGCAACTGATGTTACTACAGCTTTAAATTTAAAAGCAAACACGGCTGATGTTAATACGGCACTTGCATTAAAAGCAAATGCTGCTGATGTAACAACTTCACTTGCATTAAAAGCAAATGCTGCTGATG
>Ga0255110_1000278_pt1 | contig 14540 bp, 16 predicted proteins | sample Law_Miss_RepC_8h_FD_188479 | JGI IMG/M metagenome (GOLD analysis project Ga0255110, IMG submission 188479) | Freshwater microbial communities from St. Lawrence River, New York, United States - Law_Miss_RepC_8h | ecosystem: Environmental > Aquatic > Freshwater > River | place: USA: New York... | reverse complement strand
GTATGCGATAAACTTCTTCAAGTTCCATCACAAAAATTTTACCGTCACCGATTTTGCCGGTGAGTGCTGATTTTTGAATCGCTTCGACTGCGCGTTTGAGTAATTTATTTGGGATGGCTGCTTCGATTTTTACTTTAGGTAAAAAGTCGATGACGTATTCGGCGCCGCGATAAAGTTCCGTATGGCCTTTTTGACGACCAAAACCTTTGACTTCGGTCACTGTGATTCCCTGAACTCCAATGGAGGAGAGGGCTTCACGAACTTCATCTAGCTTAAATGGCTTGATGATTGCTGTTACAAATTTCATGTTAATTCCCCTTGAGGTGTATAAAAAATTAAGAAAGGGCCTTGGCCTTAGGCCCTCCTTTTAATAATTGCCTTTAGAACGTTTTTTGCACAAATACTGTGCCTGTGCTGTCACCAATATTTTTACCAGCATAAGTCCAGTTAGCCGCTGCATTAGCGGTGCTTATGTTTGTATCTGTATAGAAGGCACCAATATTCAAGCCACCGTCAAATCCTTTTGTTAAACCAAGTTTCCAGTCTGTATAGCTTGCTCCTGGCAACGCGGGACCATTTTTCGCTTGATTAAATTCTTGACGACCGACGTGAATAAGTGCTGTAATTCCTGTGTCTGCAAGAGGAATATTCGCGTTAAGCTCAGCGTAATAGGTGCCTCTCTCATCATCACCGCCTGTAGTGGCATTATATTTTTTACCAAACGCCCAAGCATCTTTAGAGACAACACCAGAAACTTTTGCTTGGAGCCAACCATAACTCAGTGCTCCGTAGAGTTCGGTCGTATTTGCTTTATCCATTACAGCTTTATTTAAAGCGCCAGGGTAATAATATTGAAGTGCTCCTACATCAATACCAACTCCCTTGACATCTGTCTTAAAGCCGCCATAGAGATCAATTTCTAAACTTCCACCAGAGTTATATACAGGGTTTAAACCGGTTACCCCAGCATTATCTCTGAGCCAACTAACATTTGAAGCCCAGCCACCAATGTAGAGACCACTCTTATGATTTACATCAAAACCACCTTGAAGCGCTGGTTTATTATTTGTTTGAGTTAAGCCACGAAAAATGTATTGACTGAAAAGTCCAACATTGTATGAAGCCGTAAAATCAGATGCTGGCGCAGCGTCAGCTGCAAAAACAAATGAAGGTGCTGCAAGAGCCCCTAATACTGCTGTTGTAATAAGCGATGTACGCATTTTTAAAACTCCTTAAGTAAAAATTTCCTGGAAAATAATGTGACTAAATTATTGTTATATTCACACAATGGTATAAGCAATTACTGTGCCAACTCATTTATTATATTAAAATCAATGAGATAGTAAATACCTCGATAGATAGCATTAGGATGGTATGCACTTAATATGAGTTTAAATCTGATAAACTCTTGAATCATAAGGAAATTTACCATGTTAAATAATGAAAAATTAAGTGAAATATCTAATAAAATCAGAGAGATAGTGAAAGATTCGCCTTTGCCAGATATTGAAAAGAATATCGATGCACTATTAAAGGGCATGTTCACTAAAATGGAGCTTGTCACTCGCGAAGAGTTTGATGTTCAAACGGAAGTCTTAAAACGTACCCGTCAAAAATTAGAAGAGTTAGAAAAGAAACTATCCGAGATTGAGGCGCGTAAAAAATAATGACCTTTTGGGTTCTTGTTACACTCTATGCATATCAAATATGCGTAACACATCTTTAAAAACTTAATGTCACAGGACTTCATGACCGATCAAGAAAAAATATTAAGAAAGCTTTTGGCTGAGCGAATTCTATTTATGGATGGTGCCATGGGGACCATGATTCAACAGCATAAACTCTCAGAAGAGGATTATCGAGGAGGTGCAGATGGTCGTTTTGCAAAATTTTCAGCGCCAAAAGGACAGCGAGAACTATTCCTTAAAGGCAACAACGAGTTATTAAGCCTCACTCAACCTCAAATCATTCAAAGTATTCACGAAGCTTATTTAGAAGCAGGCTCTGACATCATTGAAACTAATACTTTTGGTGCAACAGAAATAGCGCAAGACGATTATTCAATGTCAGATTTAGCCTATGAAATGAATGTGGCGTCAGCCAAATTAGCGCGCCAGGCGGTGGAAAAATTTTCAACTAAAGATAAACCAAGATTTGTGGCAGGTGCTGTTGGCCCTACCCCTAAAACTGCATCGATCTCACCCGATGTAAATGATCCTGGAGTGCGTAATATTACATTTGAAGAATTAAAAAATAGTTATTTCAATCAAGTGAAAGCTTTGGTTGAAGGTGGCGTTGACATTCTTTTAGTTGAAACGATTTTTGATACCTTGAATTGCAAAGCTGCTCTTTTTGCAATCGAAACATATTTTGAAGAAAACAAATTACGTTTACCGATTATGTTATCCGGCACAGTAACAGATGCGTCAGGTCGTATTTTATCAGGACAAACAGTGGAAGCTTTTTGGAATTCAGTGCGACATGCAAAGCCTTTGACGATCGGTTTAAACTGCGCGTTAGGGGCGGCACTCATGCGGCCATACGCTGAAGAATTGTCTAAAATTGCAGACACATATACTTGTATTTATCCCAATGCAGGCTTACCTAATCCGATGTCAGATACAGGCTTTGATGAAACCCCCAAAGATACTTCATCCTTACTTAAAGATTTTGCGATGAGTGGTTTTGTCAATATTGCAGGAGGATGTTGCGGCACAACGCCTCAGCATATCAAGGCAATTGTGGATGAAATACAAAATATCAAACCTCGCGAAATTCCAAACGTGGAAACTGTGACCAGACTTTCAGGGCTCGAATCATTCTTAATTAGAGATGATTCCTTATTTGTGAATGTGGGTGAACGAACGAATGTGACAGGCTCAAAAGTATTTGCAAATTTAATTATTAATGAAAAATATGATGAGGCGCTATCAGTAGCGCGACACCAAGTTGAAAATGGCGCACAAATCATTGATATCAATATGGATGAGGGCATGCTTGATGCACTAAAAGCCATGAAGTATTTTTTAAATTTGGTCGCCTCTGAACCGGACATAGCTAGGATTCCCATCATGATTGATTCATCCAAGTGGGAAGTTATTGAAGCAGGATTGCGTTGTGTACAAGGTAAAGCAATTGTTAATTCAATTTCACTAAAAGAAGGTGAGACTGAATTTATTCGTCAAGCACAATTATGTCAACGCTACGGTGCGGCAGTGATCGTTATGGCATTTGATGAAAAGGGTCAGGCTGATACATACCAAAGAAAAATAGAAATTTGTAAACGTGGTTATGACTTATTAACATCAAAGATACATTTTCTTCCTGAGGATATAATTTTTGATCCCAATATCTTCGCTGTTGCAACAGGCATTGAGGAACATAATAATTATGCGGTTGATTTTATTAACGCTACGAGATGGATTAAAGAAAATCTTCCACATGCAAAAATTTCAGGCGGTGTATCTAACGTCAGTTTTAGCTTTAGAGGTAATGATGCAGCTCGTGAGGCGATTCACACAGTTTTCTTATATCATGCAATCAAAGCTGGATTATCCATGGGGATTGTCAATGCAGGCATGATGGGTGTCTATGACGATCTAGATCCTGAACTTAAAGAGCGTGTTGAGGACGTTGTGCTTAATCGAAGACCCGATGCTACAGATAGAATGATCGAAATTGCCGGTACCTTAAAAGGGGGTAAAAAAGAAGTTCAAACACTCAACTGGCGAGGGACAGATACTGAACCAATGAGCAACCATAAAAGACTTGAATATGCGCTGGTCCACGGCATTACAGATTTTATTTTAGAGGATACTGAAGAAGCGCGATTAGAAACGATGCAAAAAGAAGGGCGACCTATTCATGTCATTGAAGGTCCATTGATGGATGGTATGAATGTGGTTGGTGATTTGTTTGCCCAAGGTAAAATGTTTTTACCGCAAGTGGTTAAATCCGCGCGAGTGATGAAGCAAGCTGTCGCTCATTTAGTGCCTTTTATTGAAGAAGAAAAAAAATTAGAAGAAAAAAGAACTGGTGTCGTTTCAAAACCTAAAGGCAAGATGCTCATTGCCACAGTGAAAGGTGATGTGCATGACATCGGTAAAAATATTGTATCAGTAGTTTTGCAATGCAATAACTTCGAAGTCATCAATATGGGCGTGATGGTGCCATGTACGGAAATTTTAGAGATGGCTAAAAAAGAGAATGTTGATATTATTGGTTTGTCTGGACTTATTACGCCATCATTGGAAGAAATGACACATGTCGCAAAAGAAATGCAGCGAGACCCTCACTTTAGAGGGTTAAAAACGCCACTTCTTATCGGGGGTGCTACAACCTCACGAGCTCACACCGCGGTGAAGATTGCGCCTCATTATGATGGCCCAGTCATTTACGTGCCTGATGCATCAAGATCTGTAGCAATCATGCAATCTCTTTTAACGCCTGAACAAAAAGATCAATATATTCTTGATATTGAAAAAGATTACGCACGCGCACGCGAACAACATGCCAATAAAAAAGGTGTGAAATTATTATCGCTTGAAGAAGCAAGACTTAATAAATCAAAACTTCAATTTGATAAAACATATACACCTAAAGTACCAAAATTTATTGGTAAACGTGTATTTAAAAATATCGACCTCAATTTAATTGCACCTTATATCGATTGGAGCCCATTCTTTCAGACTTGGGATTTGGTTGGCTTTTATCCAGCGATATTGAATGATCCTGTTGTGGGGAAAAGTGCGACACAAGTTTTTAGTGAAGCACAAGCTATGCTCACAAAACTTATCAACAACCGTGCACTAGTTGCCAATGGTGTAGTGGCTTTTTATCCAGCGAATAGTATCGATGATGATATAGAAATCTATGAAGATGAGTCACGAACTAAAACTTTATTTACATATTATGGCTTAAGGCAACAATCTGAAAAACCAAAAGTGGATAATATACAAAAACCTAATCAGTGCTTATCTGATTTTATTGCGCCTAAATCCTCAGGTGTAAAAGATTACATTGGTGTCTTTGCAGTGACGAGTGGATTAGGCATGGAAAAATATGAAAAAGAATTTCAAAGTAAAAGTGATGATTACAGTAGCATCATGTTTAAATCCCTAGCTGACCGTTTAGCTGAAGCATTTGCTGAGTATATGCATGAGCGAGTAAGAAAAGATTTGTGGGGTTATGTAGCAGAAGAAAATTTAGATAAAGAAGGCCTTATTAAAGAAGCTTATAAGGGTATTCGTCCTGCACCTGGTTATCCTTCATGTCCGGATCATACGGTTAAAAAAGACATTTTTACGCATCTAAGATTAGATGAAATCGATATGCATCTTACCGATTCATTCGCGATGACACCTGCTGCTTCCGTGTCAGGTTTTTATTTTGCACATCCAGAAGCGCAATATTTTAGCGTTGATAAAATTGGGGATGACCAATTAAAAGATATGGCTAAGCGTCGAGATGTATCGATTGAATATTTAAAAAAATGGTTGGCACCTAATTTATCATAAAAAAATGCACATTCATATCTTAGGTATTTGCGGAACATTTATGGGTGGAGTGGCATCCTTAGCCAATGCTTCAGGGTATCGAGTGACAGGTTGCGATACGAATGTCTATCCACCTATGAGCACCCAATTACAAAGCATTGGTATTGAACTCATCGAAGGTTTTGATAAAAAACAAACTGAATTAAAGCCAGATCTCTATGTAATTGGTAATGTGGTATCTCGTGGCAATCCTTTGATGGAAGAAATTATGAATCAAGGCTTGCCTTATATATCAGGGCCGCAATGGCTTTATGAAGCGATTCTAAAGGACAAATGGGTACTTGCAGTTGCAGGGACACATGGTAAAACAACCACAACATCCATGCTTGCCTGGATTTTAGAGTTTAATGGTTATGCACCAGGATTTCTTATTGGTGGCGTGCCACTCAATTTTGATGGCTCAGCTCGCTTGCCGCAAAAAAATGCATCGAATGAAACTTCACCCTTCTTTGTAATTGAAGCAGATGAATATGACACAGCTTTTTTTGATAAACGCTCTAAGTTTGTGCATTACCATCCCAAAACTGCAATATTAAATAATCTTGAATATGATCATGCAGATATTTTTCCTGATCTTCATGCGATTGAAACTCAATTTCATCATATGGTGCGTATGGTACCCGGTATCGGACGCGTCATTATTAATGATGAAGAAGACAGTTTAAAAAGAGTGATTGAAAAAGGCTGCTGGTCTGAAAAAGCTTATATAGGGAGTAAGCAAGGCTTATCAGTTGGTAAAGTTAATCAAGATCAATCTTTTGAAGTCTTAAATCTTGGTAAATTGATAGGTGCTTTATCTTGGGATCTTTTAGGCCATCATAATCGTATGAATGCATTAGCCGCGATTGCGGCTTCTCACCACGTAGGTGTTTCGTTAGAAGATGCAATAGAAGCGTTACAAACATTTAAAAATGTAAAACGTAGAATGGAATGTATCGGTGAAAAAAACGGAATTACAATTTATGATGATTTTGCTCATCATCCAGCAGCGATATCAACAACCCTCGCAGGATTACGAGCTAAAGTTGGAAAAGCGAGAATTATTGCAGTCTTAGAGCCAAGATCTAATACAATGAAATTAGGCACGATGAAAAGCGCGCTCCCCGAAAGTTTAAAAGACGCAGATCAAGTATTTTGTTATGGCGAGAAATTAACTTGGAATGCCGAAGAAGCTTTAGCGCCTATAAAAAATAAATCATTTGTAGGATATGACATGAAAATTTTTGTTGAAGCTATTTTAAAAGAGACTAAATCAGGTGACCATATACTTGTGATGAGTAATGGCAGTTTCAACGGTATTCATCAAACCTTACTAAAGGGATTGGCTTAATTTATGCCTATGGATGAAAGTATATACAAGAATAATATTCTTAAGCTTTCAATTCTTTTATCCTTTATGCTCCATTTTCTTGCGATCCAACTCATACATTTTAAACCTATTAAACCATTTCAAAATAAGCTTTCTCAGATTGAAGTCATTTTAACAAACTCTAAAGATAACTATCAAACAGATGCAGATGTTCTAGCGCAAAGTAATTCTGATAAGGGTGGTAACACAGAAAAAGATGTTCATAAAAAATCGCCACTACCAATTGTTACTGAAAATAAAAATACATTTCAGTTAAATAATCGTGGTAATCAAGCAGTTGAAGGAAGAGCTTCAAGTTTGTCACAAGAAAAAATTGTAAAAAAAGACACGCAAGTATTGAATGAGCCTAAAGCACTTCAGCAGCCTAAAGAGTCAAAAGTTATCAATAAATCAATTAGCAAGGAAGATGTTCTAGCAAGCGCGAGTGAAATTAGCGCATCAGATGCAGCACTTTCAAATCAAATCTCTAATTTTGAAAAACAACCTAGACGAAAATATATTGGTGCTCGCACCAAAGAATATAAATATGCGCTTTATGCCGAAGCATGGAGGCAAAAAGTAGAAACTTTAGGTAATATGAATTATCCAGAAGAAGCTCGTGAAAAGAAATTTTCAGGCCAACTAAGAATGACGGTTTCCTTAAAGCCTGATGGAAGAATAGATAGTATTGAAATTAATCAAAGTTCAGGATTTAAAATACTGGATGAAGCGGCTAAAAAAATTGTGGAATTAGGCGCTCCCTATGCTACATTTCCTGAAGATATTAGAAAGGAAGTAGATATTTTGAGCATAACGAGAACATGGACTTTTACAAAAGATGACACCTTGTCATCCCAATAAATGAATTATTACAAACATCATATTTTCTTTTGTTTAAATCAGCGCGAGGATGGCGAAGCTTGTTGCTCTGATAAAGGAGCTGAAAGCATGTTCATGTATATGAAAGCAAAAATTAAATCGTTTGATCTAAATGGTGAATCAAAAGTGAGAATTAATCGAGCAGGCTGTTTTGATAGATGTGGTGAAGGACCTTTGCTTGTAATTTACCCGGAAGCTACTTGGTATCGCTTTATAGATGAGGAAGATATCGACGAAATTATCGAAAGCCACATTCAGCAAGGAAAAATAGTAACGCGCTTATTGGCCTAAGGATTGCCTTAATAATTGAATCAAGTCTTTTTTTTCTTTTGGTGATATCGCTTGATGCATGCCTTCTCTTAGCTTTTCTCCCCAATGTGAATTTGGAAAGTGCGGGTCCTCTTTAAATCGAGGAATAACATGCCAGTGAATGTGGGGCGTTTTATTGCCTAAGCTTGCTAAGTTAATTTTTTCAGGGGTAAAGATTTTTTTTAAAACCTCTTCTACTTTAAATACGCAGCGCATGACTTTAAATTGAAGCGCCTCATCCAAATCTGTCATTTCTTTTGTATGACTAATCAATTCAACACGACAGTAACCTTTGTAATCTTGATGGTCTAAAAGAACAACGCGAATGATGTTGTCGCTCCAGATGATTTCACCCTCAATAAGATTACAAATCGTGCATGAGGTCATTTATGACACCTGAAGCATACGATCGAGGGTAAGTTTAGCTAACTTCGCCTCATCTTCAGGCACCTTAATAATATTAACCGGCTCATTATTTACAATATTTTCTAAACACCATGCAAGATGTTGAGGGTCAATTCGCGCCATAGTTGAACATTCACAAATGACATGCGACATGAATTGTACAAGTTTATCTTCAGCTTTCATTTGATTTGCAAGGCGATTGACTAAATTAAGTTCAGTACCTACCAACCATTTAGTACCCTTAGGAGACTCTGTGACAGTTTTTAAAATATATTCAGTCGATCCCACGTAATCCGAATGAGCACAAACTTCAAAGGGGCATTCAGGGTGAGAGATTACTTTGCCATCCGGATGCTCTTGTCTAAAGCGCTCAATATTTTGAAGGCGAAACATTTGATGCACTGCACAATGACCTTTCCATAAAAAGATCTTAGCTTTTTTAATCTCTGCCTCAGTGAGACCTCCAAGTGGGAGATCTGGATCCCATACAGGCATCTCATCTAAGGGAATACCCATTTTGTGACCACTCCAACGACCTAGATTTTGATCTGGAAAAAATAAAACTTTTTCACGTTGTTTAAATGACCATTCAATAATTTTTGTTGCATTCGTTGAAGTACAAACGATACCCCCATGTTCACCACAAAAAGCTTTAAGGTCGGCTGCAGAATTAATATAAGTGACAGGAGTGACAACCTCGTCAAATGAAAGTACTTTTGAAAGCTCTCGGTAGCTTCTTTCTACTTTGCTTAAATTGGCCATGTCTGCCATTGAGCAACCTGCAGCCAAGTCTGGAAGAATCGTCAATTGGTCAGGTCTTGATAAAATATTAGCGACTTCTGCCATGAAGTGCACACCTAAAAACACAATATATTTAGCGTCAAGTGACTCAACAACACGAGAAAGTTTAAGGGAGTCACCCGTATAGTCTGCATGTCTATAAACAGACTCATGCTGATAGTGATGACCTAAAATAACTAAATTTTTACCAAGTTTATTTTTGGCTGCAATAATTCTTTGTTGGCAATCTTCATCGCTGATAGATTCAAACGTATTAAATTTTATTTGAGCAAGTTGCATAGACCATCTATTTTACAGTTTTAGTTGATGAATTTCGGCTAATTTTTTAATGGCCTCAACATTAGTCCAAGAGAAAACTTTATCCATGGCTTCTTTCCAATCTACCCATAGGTATTGAACATGCTCATGCTCTGATAGTTGAATTGGAATGACAGATGGGACTTTAAGACCAAAAATATGTTCTGTATTGTGCGTGATATTGGGAGCATAACGATATCGCCAATGGGCATAAATTTCATAGACGTGAGATAGGTGCCAATCTTCGAGCAAGTATTGATTAGTATTAACCCCAGTTTCTTCAAATACTTCTCTTGCTGCAGCCTCTATTGGCGTTTCATTTTCTTCCAAACTTCCTGTCACAGATTGCCAGAAGGCTTTCTTGTCAGCGCGCTCCATAAGAAGTACTTTAAAATCCTCTGTATAAATTAGCACAAGAGATGAAATAGGTTTTTTGAAAGACATGTTTAAATCTTAGGCAATTTAAAAATAATATTTTCTTCAATACCTGAAAGTTCAGTAATGGATGCTTTTGTAAGTGTTTCAATTTTACTTACAATATTTTTAACGCTTTCCTCTGGTGCGGAAGCCCCAGCAGAAATACCAATATTTTTTTTATTGAGAAGCCAAGATGATTGAAGTGAATCTTCATGATCAATCAGATAAGATTCCACCCCTTCTCTTTGAGCCAGCTCTTTAAGGCGGCTTGAATTAGAACTATTATTGGAGCCTACAATAATAATAAGATCGCAAAGGCTACTTATCGTCTTGACTGCATCTTGCCTATTCTGTGTGGCATAACAAATGTCATCACTTTTAGGCCCCTGAATATTTGGGTATTTGATTTTTAATGCGTCGATTATTATTTTTGTATCGTCAATTGAAAGTGTAGTTTGAGTGACATAGGCCAGTTTATCTGGACGATCAACAATCAAACTCGAGACATCTTCAATAGTTTCGATTAAATACATTTTTCGGTTTGCTTGATGTTTTTCGATTTGACCCATCGTACCTTCCACTTCAGGATGGCCTTCGTGCCCAACCATAATAATATCCATGCCTTGATTAAGCATTTTGTTTACTTCTACATGGACTTTAGTAACTAATGGGCAGGTCGCATCGATAGGAATAAGTTCACGTAACTTCGCTTCTTCGCGAATGACCTTTGAAATACCATGCGCACTAAAAATCACATGTGCACCCTTCGGTACATCATTGATATCTTCTACAAAAATAGCACCCCTTTTTTTCAAATCATTGATGACATATTGATTATGAACGACCTCGTGCCTCACATAGATGGGCTTTCCATATTGTATAAGCGCTTCTTCTACGATTTGTATGGCACGTTCAACACCCGCACAAAAGCCGCGGGGGTTAGCTAAAAGAATATTAATTTTATCTGTCATAGGTTTATATTTTAGGGGTTTTGATAGTGATGACCCATTATTTTATTCCTGATTGTCCATGTATAATTCGTTTTATTCAAAATAGACACATAATCCTATGAAAAATTCAGCGACCTTATTAATTACTTGCCCAGATGCTAAAGGTATTGTGGCAGCTATCGCAGATTTTTTATATCAACATAATGCAAATATTTTGCATGCTGACCAACATCAAGATGCTGAAAATAGTCTTTTCCTTATGCGGGTTGAATGGGATTTAAAAGATTTTTCTCTAGATGAAGCCTCTTTTGCGCGAGCTTTTGAGGTTATCGCCAAAACTTATAAGATGACATGGGAATTAAAGCTATCCGCAGACAAACCTCGCATGGCGATTATGGTGTCACAATACGATCATTGTTTAGCAGACTTACTTCATCGCTATAAAAATAATGAGCTTCAATGTGATATCCCCCTCATTATTAGTAATCATTTAAATGCACAAAAGCTCGCTGAATTTTATGGCATTCCCTTTTTTCATATCCCTGTTGAAAAAGATAAAAAGAAAGAAGCTGAAGCGGAGCAATTTGCATTATTTGATGAATATCAAGTCGACTTCATAGTGCTTGCTCGTTATATGCAAATCTTAAGTGAAGATTTTGTAAAGCGTTACCCACAACGCGTGATTAACATTCACCATTCTTTCTTACCTGCTTTTATTGGTGCCAAACCTTATCATCGAGCTTTTGAGCGGGGTGTTAAATTAATTGGGGCCACGAGTCACTATGTGACCGAAGTCTTAGATGAGGGACCGATCATTGAGCAAGATATCGATCGCATCTCACATCGCGACCAAGTAGAAGATCTCATTCAAAAAGGCAGAGATTTAGAGCGTATCGTTTTATATAAAGCAGTGCGTTGGCATATAGAGAATCGTATTCTTATTTACGGGAACAAAACTGTTATTTTTGATTAAAGCGGTAGCTTCTTTTCGAGCTTAAATAAGTCGCTCGATTTTTCACGTGTTCTAATTTCATAAAGCTTATCTTGATCCACCATTACTTCCGCTGCGCGCCCACGTGAATTGTAATTTGAACTCATACTCATGCCATAAGCTCCAGCCGACATTATACAAATAAGATCATTTTCTTTTAATTTCAAAGATCGATTTTTTGCAATAAAGTCACCACTTTCACATACTGGACCTACAACATCAAACGATTGAGGTTTCGCATCATGTTCGCGAACCAATTTAATCTCATGATAAGCATCATATAAAGTAGGCCTCATGAGATCATTCATGGCAGCGTCAATGATGGCAAAGTGTTTGATATCATTTTGTTTTAAATATTCTACTTTAGATAAAAGTACACCTGCGTTACCCACAAGCGCTCGACCAGGTTCGAAAATAATTTTGACATTAAGGTCTTTAATCTTGTTTAAGATTTCTTTTATATAAATTTCAAAGTCAGGTGGAGATTCATCTTGGTAACAAATCCCAATACCGCCGCCAATATCAATATGACTTAAATGAATATTATTTTTTTTAAGTTGATCTACAAGAGAAAGCACGCGATCCAGTGCATCTAAAAAAGGTTTAAGTTCTGTAATCTGTGAGCCAATATGACAATCAATACCTTTAATATCAATATAACTCATACTTTTTGCATCAAGATAGAGTGAAAGCGCTTGATTAAAATCGACACCAAATTTGTTGTCTTTTAATCCTGTTGAAATGTAAGGGTGAGTTTTGGCATCGACATCAGGATTGACACGGATAGAGATAGATGCCCTGATGTTTATTTTCTCTGCAACTTCTTGAATACGAGTAAGCTCGCTTCTAGATTCCACATTGAAACATAATATATTCGCTTTTAAAGCGACAACAATTTCAGATTCAGTTTTGCCTACACCTGAGAAAACAATTTTTTGTGGATCGCCACCGGCATAAATGACGCGCTCAAGTTCACCGCCTGACACAATATCAAAGCCCGCACCTAGGCTTGCAAAGAGATTAAGAATCGCAATATTAGAGTTAGCCTTCACTGCAAAACATATAAGGTGATCCGTCTTGAGAAGGCCTTTTTTAAAAGACTCAAAAGTTTGAATCAGCGTATTTTTGGAATAAACATAAGTGGGCGTACCAAATTCTTTTGCAATGGCTTCAAGTGAAATGCCCTCTGCAAAAAGGACACCTTGGGCAGGATGAATGAATGACGTTTGGCCCATTATTTATTTTTTCTCAGGCGCTGTATCTTGCGGATATTTTTTCTCAGGAATATATAAACCTCCTTTGGTGCCGCATCCGACTAAGTTTAGAAGCAAGAAGATGCTTATATAAATACATAGATATTTTTTCATGATGACTATACCTTTTTTGACTTTGTTTATTTTAGCATTTTCTAGATGTGTTATATGGAATTGTGCTGTTTAAGTAAGCGGTATGTTATCCATCCATTGATGAATCCAAATAAAAGTGCAGCTGCACTATAAATAGGGATCAAATAATAGATGCTGGCATGAGGGATAAGCCATAAACGGACAAGAATAAGCTGGCCTGCAATGTGAGCAAAAGAAGAGAGAATGGAAAGGCTTAAGGGGCTAAAAATTTTAGATGGTAATTTAATACCAAAATATAAAGTCAAAAGACTGAGGATTGATCCAGTTAGGCTTAACATAAAGGTAGGACTTAAAAACTGTCCTAATATGAGACTTGTTGCAAAGACTCTTATGATACTCACCCACATCGCTGTTTTAAAACTAAAACGATATAAGGCATAAAGCGTGATGATATTAGCTATGCCTGGCTTTACACCTGGCATAGGGGATGGCAATACCGATTCAATCAGGCTAAGACCAATGGCAATCGCACTTAGTTGAGCAATTTGATGATCAAGCAAAGTCGTTTTAATTTTAATAATTGAGCGAGTCATAAGCTTTCGTCTTGCCTAAAATTTCAATGCTTATTTCATTCGGAATACAAATCAGTATTTGTCCTGTGAAACGAATCCAGCCTTGTTGAACACAATATTGATTTTTACATGGAGCGGACTTAAAGCGAGCCTGTCCATTTTTAATTTCAATCATGCTTTCACCTTCCCTACCTACTAGGCTAATTTTTTTGTCTTGAAATAGACTGAAGTTTCCATATGTTTTCCCTTGAAAGTTCACTTGCACAACACTGCCTGTTTCAAAATGCCAGAAAGTCTTAAATGCAAAAATAATAAAGACAAGACTTACTAAAATAATAAGACTATCGCCAAGAAAAAATTTAGAGCGTAATTTCAATTTGATTATTTTTTTGAGTATTGGGATTTAAGAATTGAATTTTATCTGCCATCGCCTTTGTCATTGATATGTGTTTATCTTCAATAATTAAGTAGTAATAGATTCGAAGTTTTTTTGCTATATCTTTTCTATCTTCTTTTTTACTGATAAATAGTGGTTTAGATAATACATCCGATAAAGTACCGGCATTTTGAGAGGGCTCTATCAGGACTGTCGCAGAATAAACACCTTGGACTGGGTACCCTGTAAATGGGTGGATAAGGTGACAATAGCGTTTGCCATCATTAATAAAAT
>Ga0255110_1000269_pt1 | contig 14907 bp, 15 predicted proteins | sample Law_Miss_RepC_8h_FD_188479 | JGI IMG/M metagenome (GOLD analysis project Ga0255110, IMG submission 188479) | Freshwater microbial communities from St. Lawrence River, New York, United States - Law_Miss_RepC_8h | ecosystem: Environmental > Aquatic > Freshwater > River | place: USA: New York... | reverse complement strand
TCGCCGAACAACTGGTTTGATATGGCAACTCGGTGACAACAATCTGCATGCCGCCACGCTTGGTTTCTTCAATCGAAGCAGTTGCGCGCATCTTGATGCTGCCGCGACCAGTGCGGTACGCATCCATGATTCCGGAACGACCAAGAATTGCGCCGCCTGTTGGGAAGTCTGGGCCTTTCACAAAAGCCATCAGGTCTTCGGTGGTTGCTGCCGGGTTCATGAGCAAGTGGATACATGCATCAATCACTTCGCCCAAGTTGTGGGGCGGGATGTTGGTGGCCATACCAACAGCGATTCCTTGCACGCCGTTCACCAACAAGTTGGGAAAGCGAGCTGGCAACACGACTGGCTCTTCACGTGAACCGTCATATGTTGGAATCATGTCGACGGTGTTCTCGTCGATGTCGGCTAACAGGTGCATTGCCAACGGATGCAAGCGACATTCGGTGTATCGACTTGCGGCCGGGCCGAAGTCAGGGGAACCGTAGTTTCCGTGGAAGGCAATCAGCGGGTGACGAAGTGAAAATGGCTGAGCCATACGCACCAAAGCGTCGTAAATCGCGCTGTCACCGTGCGGGTGATACTTGGCCATCGTGTCACCACTCACGCGCGCTGACTTCACGAATGGTCGATCGGGGCGGAACCCTTGTTCTTCCATGTCCCAAATAATGCGGCGGTGAACTGGCTTCAGTCCGTCGCGCACATCGGGAAGAGCACGCGACATGATGACTGACATTGCATAGTCAAGGAACGAACGTTCCATTTCATCTTGCAACGAAACAGGCTGAACAGGAATGTTTGGTTCGTCTGGCGTTGCGCCTTCGTCGGGCGTGGAGGGAGGAGTCTTTTTACTTGCCATCAGATATCGAGGAACCTTACGTCTTTAGCGTTGGTCTGAATGAAGTGCTTACGACTTTCAACGTCGTCACCCATGAGCACGCCCATGACTTCATCGGCCAATGCCGCTTCATCAACTGTTACTTGCAACAAGGTTCGCGTTCCGTCCAACATTGTTGTTGAACGCAACTCTTCCCAGTCCATTTCTCCGAGACCCTTCAGTCTCTGGAATTCTTTTTTGTGATTGGGATGCTCTTCAAGGAATCGCGTTTTCGCAATGTCATCCTTGAGATAGATCTTCACCTTGCCAACTTCAGTTGAAAACAACGGCGGTTGCGCGATGTACACATAGCCGGCTTCAACAAGCGGGCGCATTTGACGGAAGAAAAATGTCAGCAACAAAGTTCGAATGTGGCTACCGTCAACATCGGCGTCAGCCAAAATGATGATCTTGTGATAGCGCGCTTTCGCCGCATCAAATTCATCACCAACGCCACCACCGATTGCGGTCACAAGTGCTGTGACTTCGTTGTTCTTGAGCATCTTGTCAAGGCGAGCGCGCTCGACGTTGAGAATCTTTCCGCGGATCGGCAAGATCGCCTGTGTGCGCGGATCGCGCGCGTCAAGCGCGGTGCCACCAGCAGAGTCACCTTCAACGATAAAGATTTCGCTTTCGGACGGATTACCACTACTGCAGTCCTTCAGCTTGTCGGGCATACCTGCACCTGCCAGCGCTGTCTTGCGACGAACCGCGTTACGCGCATTCTTGGCAGCAACACGAGCTTGCGCCGCGGCTTGCGCCTTCTTGACAATTTTGTTGGCTTCCGTCGGGTTTTCGTCGAGCCATTCAGCAAGACGTTCGTTCGTTACTTTCTGAACGAACGAGCGCATTGATACGTTGCCGAGTTTGGCTTTGGTCTGACCTTCAAATTGAGGCTCGCCCAACTTGACCGAAATGATCGCGGTGATTCCTTCACGGATGTCTTCACCTAACAAGTTGTCATCTTTTTCTTTCAGTAACCCGCGGTTCTTGGCGTACTTGTTGACGACACTGGTGAGTGCGGTCTTGAAACCTTCGACGTGCATACCGCCTTCAATGGTGCTGATGCCGTTGGCGTAGCCGTGAATACCTTCGTGGTATCCAGTGTTCCATTGCATCGCGATATCGAGCATCTGGCCTTCGTCTTCATCTTCGTAGTAAGCAACCTTGCTAAACAAAGCTTCTTTTGACGTATTGAGGTGCTTCACGAAGTCGACAATGCCGCCCTTGTATTGGAAGGTCACATCTTGGGTCTTGCCGGCGCGCTCATCTTTGAAAACAATTTCGAGACCGCGATTCAAGAAGGCCATTGTTTGCAGGCGCTCAAGAACTGTGCGGGCAACAAACTCTGTTCCTTCAGACGCGAAGATGGTCTGATCGGGCCAGAAGGTGACCGATGTTCCGTTCTTGCGACCGCGTGCTGGCGTATCTCCAGTAACTGCGATTTTTCCTTTTGGTTTTCCACCGTCTTCAAACTCGAGTTCGTAACGCTTTCCGCCACGATCGATTTCGAGTTTGAGTCTGGTGGACAGTGCGTTCACGACCGACACACCCACACCGTGGAGTCCGCCGGACACCTTGTAGCCCTCGCCACCAAACTTGCCACCGGCGTGCAACACCGTCAATACAACTTCGGCTGCGCTTTTACCTTTGTGGGGACCTGAAGGGTACGGGTCGACCGGAATACCGCGACCGTTGTCATCAACGCGACATCCGCCGTTCTCGAGCAGGGTCACACCAATAGTGGTGCAGTGCCCGGCCATTGCTTCGTCGACCGCGTTGTCAACGACTTCCCAAATCAAGTGGTGAAGGCCCGCCAAACCAGTCGAGCCGATGTACATACCTGGTCGCTTGCGAACTGGGTCAAGGCCTTCGAGAACCTGAATATCTTTGGCGCCGTAATCGCCGGTGGTGGTAGTGCTTTTGTTGGACACGTATTCCTCTGTGGGTGGGTTTAGAAGGCCGTAACGACTGTGTGCTTACGACAAAAATCTTGGGCGACACGATGGCTCAACACAACGAAAAAATCTTAGTCGCTGACGACCTCTCAATCGTGGCAATACGGGCCACATATGCAGGGCAAATACACCGTTTTTTGGCGTGGTTTTGCTGGTGTTTTCAGGCCCGAAAAATGACTCAATTAACGACGGCGTTTGACCCGAATTTCGAGTCGCTCGACTGGCATTGCTCCCCCAACATTGAGACGTGTTAGAAGGTCGGCCTCAAGAAACTTCAACTGGGTTGCCCAGGCTGGTTCGTCGACCTCAACAATGAGGGTTCCGGCGTCAAGCTTGAGCGGTTTGACATGACTACAAACCGGTTCACCGACGATTTCGGCCCATCGTGAAAAGACCGTCACGGTGGTCTGACGATCTCCGCCTCGCAACGACTTGAGTAATCGGTCAATACTGCTCGACAGTGGTGTTGGTTCAGGATTGATCGGCGACAATGGCGCCTCCTTCAATGCGCAACACCCGATCTGGTCGGGCTGCCTCGGGAAGCACACTGGCTGTCGTAATGACGACCTGGCCTTTGGGTAGGTGCGTCAACAGCGCAGTGCAACGGTCGGGGTCAAGTTCAGACAAAACATCGTCTAAGACCAGCAGGGGTGTCATATCGGTCTTTTCGGCGACCAACTGATGGGCTGCAAGGCGTAATGACAGCGCCAGGCACCGCATTTCGCCTTGGCTAGCGTGAGTTCGGGCCGGCAAAGAACCTAGATATAAATCGATGTCGTCGCGGTGGGGCCCGACGGTCGAGACGCCTCGGCGAACATCGTCTTGGCGCGCCGCAGCCAGCGCCATACCTAGGCCGGTGCGCCGCCAGGCGGGTTCGTATTGCAGCGTCACTGCCATCGGGTAACCAGCAAGATGTTGATAGGCCTGTTGCACTAATGGTTGAAGTTGAGCAAGCACCGTGGCTCGTTCGTGACCAATTTCGTTTCCGACCGTGGCGAGCTTTTCATCCCAGACGTCAAGAGTGAACCCGACCTCTTCGGTCAGGCGACCGTTGGCCTGGCGTAACAGTGTGTTGCGTTGTTTCAAGACGCGCTCAAGTTCAAGCCGTAACGCATCGTTGCGTAGAGCCAAGCTAACGAGAGTCTCATCAACAAAGCGGCGTCGTTCAGACGGTGAACCTTTAACGAGTTCAAGATCATCGGGTGAAAAAACTGAGACACGCAAAACTCCGAGTAGATCGCGAGTGCGCGGTAGTCGCTGCTTGTTGACTTGCACGATCGTGCGTCCTTGACGTTGGATCTGCACTTCAACTTGCAATTCACGCCCGTCGTTATGACGCACAACCGCGCGGATTGTTGCGAATTCGGCACCTTCACGAACAAGAGCTACGGGAGGCACTTGACGAAAACTGTCAAGTGTTGCCAAGAAGGCCATCGCTTCAGCGACGTTGGTTTTTCCTTGAGCGTTACGGCCGACAATTGCTGTCACGCCTGAAGTTAAGTCGAATGACGCATTCGTGTAATTGCGAAAATCGACGAGCTCTAATTGCTCGACGATCATCGCATCATCACGACTTCAGTGGCATCAACAAGTATGTGAACTCATTCTGATCGACACCACGAATAAGAGCTAGTTTGCCGGGTTCGCTGGTTTGAATCGTGATTTCATCAGTTCCGCATGCTTCAAGACCAGATGCCAACAATTCGTTGTTGAAACGAATTTCAATATCGCTACCCGAAGAAACTGCGTCAATTTGTTCAGTCGCTTCACCGTTATCGGGAGTCACCATCCGCAGCGTGACAGCATCGCCCGCAACCTGTAATCGCAATGGTGTGCCGATTGGATCGCGTGCAACAAGTTTGACGCGACGAATCGCGTCAATCATTGCTTCTCGCGAAACCTTTAATGAGTTAGGCAAGTTTGGTGGAATCAATCGTTTGTAATCGGCGAACGCTCCCTTAAGGAGTCGAGTCACCAAACGAATGTTTCCGACCTCAAATGTTGCATCGTTCTCCGTGATGTTGATTGATACGCGTTCAGCCGTTCCGAGTAAACGTTGCAATTCATTCAGTGCTCGCGCCGGAACAACGAAGTTTGCTTCGTCTGGAATAACGTTCGCTGAAATATCGCGAATGGCCATTCGGTACGAGTCGGTTGCGACGAGTCGAAGTTTTCCTTCAACGCCCGTCATCAAAACACCGGTATAAACGCCGCGGGCATCGTCATTGCTGGCAGCACGAACAACTTGCTTCAATGCTTCAGACAAATCCTTTGTCGCCATTGGTGCGCCTTCACCAACTGTGCCCGACCATTTCGGGAAGTCATCGCCTGCACCAATCGGCACTGTGAAGTTCACTCGTCCGGCTGAAATGTCAACTTTGTCTTCGCCGAGATCGAATTCGACTGCACCTGAAGGAAGTGAACGAACAACTTCGCTGGTGAGTTTTGCTGGAACTAAAACAACTCCGTCTTTCATTCCTGAAACTGTGAGGCTGACATCAATTGTTAAATCTCCGTCAGTTCCGGTGACGCGCAAGTTTTCACCCGCAAGAACCAATCGCAGACATGACAACGTTGGATTAGTTGCGCGACCTGTTGACGCGCGACTTGCGGCCCCAAATGCCTCAGCGAGGACTTCACGTTCACACCGAAATTTCACGGTTGGGCTCCTTCATTGTTGTCATCACGTCTTGATGAGTATTTAACTTAGTTCTAATAATAAGGGCTGTGGATTGTGGATGAACTCTCGTTCGCCCAGCGTGAGACGAGAAAAGACCCGCGCACACTTGTACACAGCCATCCACAACCAAAGTGTGCTCGCGGGGTGTGGCGGTGGATAACTGTTGGTTACCCACACGATGCGAACCCTTATGCACACGAGATGTACACAGTCTGTTGATCAAGGGAGAAAGAGCGTTTTTGTTGCAGGTCATGTCAGCTCAACTTCAAGTTTTTCACGAGCATGGTGACTCGATCGTAGGTCTCGCTGCGTTCTGCCATGAGTCTGGTGATTTTGTCGACTGCATGAATCACTGTGGTGTGGTCACGTCCACCAAAAAGGCGAGCAATGGCCGGATATGACAAGTCGGTGAGTTCGCGGAAAACGTACATGGCCTCTTGGCGAGCCATGACGAGTGGGCGTTGGCGGCTTTTGCCACGTAAGGCGTCAACACCGAATCCGAGTAACCCAGCGATTTCGTTGAGCAGTTCTTGATCGGTCCGGTGTTTGGGTGCGGTGCTTGGCAAGAGATCCTCGAGGAGTCGCTCGGCCTGGGGAACAGTCATGTCAACCCGATTCAGGCTTGAATAAGCACTGACGCGGATGAGGGCCCCCTCAAGTTCACGAATGTTGCTGGTTACCCGCGAAGCGATGTATTCAAGGACGTCGCCAGGAACAACAGTTCCTTCGCGTTCGGCCTTATTGCGCAAGATCGCTAAACGGGTTTCGAGGTCGGGCGGTTGAACGTCAGTGATCAGGCCCCAACGGAAGCGACCAATCAATCGTTCTTCCAAGTTCGGGATTGCGTCAGGAACTCGGTCAGATGAAATGACGATTTGCTTGTTGGCACCGTGTAACGAGTTAAAGGTGTGGAAGAACTCCTCTTGGAGTCCTTCTTTGCCTTCCATGAACTGAATGTCGTCGATCAACAAAACGTCAATGTCGCGATAGCGGCGTTTGAAGTTAGCGATGGTGTTGTTACGGATTCCGTCGACGTATTCGTTGAGGAAGGTTTCAGTTGAGATGTATCGCACCTGGTAGTGGCTGTAGTTCTGGAGAACGTAATGACCAATGGCGTGCAATAGGTGAGTTTTCCCAAGTCCGGCTGAACCGTAAATGAAAAGCGGGTTGTATGACCGAGCTGGCGTTTCGGCGACTCGTTGGGCGGCCGCGAGAGCGAAACTGTTCGAGGCACCCTTCACAAAAGTTTCAAAGGTGTAACGCGGGTTCAGGCCAGCACGGTCGGCCATCTCTTCGGCTTTGTCGGCGGCCGCGGACTCATTGTTTGATGACTTGGTTGGCGCAGTCGGGGTTGCTGAAGGGCTTGGTTGCGGAGTTGGTTCGGAAACAGCAACGGATGACGACTCGTTTGACACCACTTCAACTTCGAGTTGCGTTGAATTCGCACCAATTTCAGCCATTGCATCGAGAACAAGTGGCAAATACCTTGAGGTGATTTTGTCACGGACGGTTCCGCTTGGAACGGCGAGTCTCAAGACGGCGTCGTCACTGGGTAGTGAGTGAACATCGTTGAACGTCGAGTACCAGACCGCGTCAGAGACCTGCGCGCGCAGCAGTTGCGATACTGCTGTCCACAAGTCCTCTGTGCGTTCCACCTGCTACTCCTTCAAAAAATAGGCCATTCATCCACAGGCGTGTCCACAACGTGTGGACAACTTATGAACAATTGTTTTACGGTTCTGACCTGCGCTGACGCCGGCCACCCGAGGGTTTCAACAAGTGTCAAAACCTTGGGATTGACGACCTTAGCAGGCTGTGGATAATCCACAAAACACGGAGATCCTGGGCTAGGGTTGCCCCCGTCGGTCTTTCGCCCGTAGCCTGCGTCAATGCGCTTGACAAGCGTTATGTGGTTCAGTCCGCAGGCACATTGTCAGGACGGCTGATTATTGGTCACTACCTGGTGTTTCTCGCCCGGATGGGGCAAAACCAGGAATTGAGGAGTTTGTAATGAAGCGTACGTATCAACCAAATCAAAAGCGTCGTTCCGCCAAGCATGGCTTTCGCGCACGCATGTCCACCCGCGCCGGGCGAGCAATTTTGAAAGCCCGACGCTTGAAGGGCCGCAAGAAGCTGTCGGCTTGATCGAACGACTTCACGGTCGAGACGGTTTTGCGCGATTACGTCGCGAAGGAACCCGATTTCGTAGTGGAGTGGTTTGGTGTGTCATGGTGTCGGACCCTTCTCTTGACGGGCCCCAAGTGGCCTTTGCAATTGGTCGCACCGCTGGAACAGCGGTGAAGCGCAATCGCGTCCGTCGACAGTTACGCGAAGTTCTACGAAAGCAATCCCCCGATCTGGGCCCAGGTTTGTACCTCGTTGGTCTCACTCGACCAGCGGCAGATATTTCGTACTCGGATGTCTCGCAATCAGTGACCGGCTTGCTGGCTAAATGGTCAGTCCAAAGTTGATGCCGTTATGAAATCTTTCCTGCTCAAAGGCATCAATTGGTACCAAGTTGCTCGCGAGGGTCGCCCGTCGCCCTGCCGCTTTACCCCGAGCTGTTCCGAATACGCCAAAGAAGCAGTTCACGTTCATGGCGCTGGTCGCGGTACATGGTTGACAGCCCGGCGACTGTTGCGTTGCCGACCTTTTGGTCCATCAGGGTTTGATCCAGTTCCTGAAATCACAAATCATCAACATGACGAGAATTGTTTAAGTATCGACGGTTCGTCCATCAACACAGTCCACCCCACCGGAAGGGTTTCCTAACATGTTCCAAGCCGCCGCCTGGCTGATTAGCCAGTTCTACAACCTCACATCTGATTACTCGGCGGCCATCGCCCTTGTCGCCGTGGTCATCATGATGCTGATTTTCCCGCTGACTCTCAAGAGCACCAAGTCGATGCTTGAGATGCAGCGCGTTCAGCCCGAAATGAAGCGTTTGCAGAATCAGTATCGCAACGATCGCCAAAAACTCAACGAAGAAATGATGAAGCTCTATCAAGAGCACAAAGTCAACCCGTTGGCTTCATGCTTGCCGTTGTTGGCGCAAATGCCCATCTTCTTGATCATGTTCCGCGTTCTGCACGGCTTGAGTAACAAGACGACCCTCCCCAATGGCGATGAAGTGATTCAGCCTGACTACATCAGCGAGACCAGCAAACTGTATGAGAGTTTGAATGGTGCCAAAGACATGATGTCTTTAGGTATTGACTTGTCACTGACGCCTATCAAGGCCATTCAGGACAGCCCTGGTAAGGGCGTCATTTATGCCTTGCTAGTCATTGCGTTGATGGGCTTGTATTTCGTACAACAGCGCATGATCGCTAGTCGGACCGTTTCACCAGGCATGTCAGCCACGCAAGCAAAGATCATGCAGTATCTGCCGGTTGCCTTTGGTGTGTTTCAGTTCTTCTTCCCCGTCGGTCTCGTGGTGTATTACATCTCGCAGACTCTTGTGCGCATCGCCCAACAGCAATACATCACCCGCCGCTTCTATAAGGGCGAACACTCACTCGGTCAGCAGGCTCAAGCTGCGAGCGCCAAAGCTCGTGAACTCTCGAAAGAAGAAGGTGCGCCTGGCGGATTCTTCGGACAGATGAAACACGATCTTGGCAAAGCCAAAGAACAACCCAAGAGTTCCCCGAAGGCGAACCCCACGGTCAGCAAGCGAGTGACCCCTCCAAAAGGTGGGGCAACCCCAGCCAAAGGTAAGCCAACGCCGCAGAACCGTCCGAAGCCGTCTGGTCAGTCCCGCCACCCCAAGCCACCCCGCGGCTGATTCAACACCACTCTCACGTCAGATAGAAAGCAGGAAATCCCATGGAATGGGTAGAAACAACAGGTAAGTCCATCGAAGAAGCCAAGAGCATCGCCCTCGACCAATTAGGAGTGGCCGATGAAGAAGCAGAATTTGAAATCTTAGAGGAGCCAAAAGCAGGTCTTTTTGGTCGCACTCGAGGCGAAGCCCGTGTGCGAGCACGCGTTAAGCCCCGCACCCCGCGAGCCAAGAATGATCGTCGCGAGCGTCGTCCCCGTCGTGAAGACGGTGCCAGCACCGGCGAACGCACCAGTCGTCCGAAGCAACCCCGAAAGCAGGAAAAGAACATGAGTGACAATAAAGAAAACGCTGATCGTCCGCGTCGCGAACGTCCCGAAGGTCCTCCCGCTGATCCGGCTCAAGTTGCTGCCGAAGCCGAAAAGTTCCTAGTGGGACTCGCTGCGTCAATTGGTGCAGCGGGCGAAACTGTGGTCAACATTCAAGGCGACGACATTGAAGTTCAGTTGAACGGTGCCGAACTCGGCCTTTTGGTGGGTCCTCGCGGCAGCACCTTGCAGGCAGTTCAAGACATCACTCGCGTGGTCAGCCAACGTCGTATGGGCGATCACGACACGCGTTTGCGTATTGACATCGGTGGTTACCGGGCTAAGCGCAAAGAGGCTTTGAGCCGCTTTGTTACCCAAGTTGCTGATGAAGTCGTGGCCACTGGTTCGGCTCGTGCCCTCGAGGCCATGCCGTCGCCCGACCGCAAGATCGTGCACGACGCCCTGACTGGCCGTACCGATATCGTCACGCACTCCGAGGGCGAAGACCCCAATCGACGCGTGGTGATTTCGCCGGCAGCACCGGTGGCTTCCGCCGAGTAGTCAACTGGGCGTAGGGTGGGGCCATGTCAATGGTTCCATCGCTGAGCCCACACAATCGAGAGAAGTTGTTGGATGCGCTGGGCGATGCCCAGCGCATCGGCATGTTGGGGGACAGATCCCTTAACGACGTGATTGATCACTCGCTGGCCTTTGTGGTCGCACTCCCCGAAACCGTCCGCACCGTGGTTGACCTTGGGTCAGGCGGCGGAGATCCTGGACTCGTCATTGCGGCGGCCCGACCCGAGATATTGACCACCTTGGTCGATCGGCGAGCCAAACGGACCGACCTCCTCACCCGACTCGTTGGACGAATGGGTTTTCAGTCCCATGTCGAAGTTCTAGAAATTGACGTCGCTCTCCTCCCTCAGAGATTCCTTGGCCGAACCTGGGATGCTGTGACGAGTCGGGGTTTCGGTTCGCCGGCCTATACCGCCCAGCACGCCGCCCCACTGTTGTCCACGGATGGGTTATTGATCGTGAGCGAACCCCCTGGGTCGGACGGGGCCCGCTGGCGAGATCCTGAAGTGGAAGCCACGGGCCTGAAATGGCGAGAAGTCCTGCATGGCGTGGCGGTTCTTCAGAAATCCTGAATGTTCCACGTAGAACATCCACCCCCGGATAGTCCACCCAGAGACCCCAAGCACTCGGCAATGTTCCACGTGGAACATTGACCGACACTGATTTGGGGCTATCCGCCCTGTTGCCACACCCGTACGGTACGATTTCGGTGTTCCTCCTCCTCGGAGAAACGACATCTAACCCTTGTCAACCCCACATCCCGTGAGGTTGCCGCTGTGAGGAAATACCCCCATGACCGACTCCCCCGAGATTCAGCACAACCGGCCCTTGCCACGCGTGATTGCTGTGGCAAACCAAAAAGGCGGCGTTGGTAAAACGACAACTTCGGTGAACCTGTCGGCGTGCCTCGCCGAACTGGGATTCCGCACACTGTTGATCGACCTCGATCCGCAGGGAAATGCCTCGTCGGGAGTGGGGATCGAAACCCGAGGGATTGAGACCTCCATCTACGACGTCCTCCTCAATGATGTGGCCATCGGCGATTGTGTTGAGCCGGCCAACGTCAAGAACCTCTTTGTCGTGCCCGCCAACCTTGATCTCGCAGGTGCCGAAATTGAGCTCGTGAATGAAATGGCTCGTGAACACCGTCTCAAGCGGGCCATCGATCAAGAACTTGATGAATATGACTTCGTCATTATTGACTGCCCTCCCTCCCTCGGACTCTTGACCGTGAACGCTTTGGTAGCCGCCCGCGAAGTCCTTGTCCCGATTCAATGCGAGTATTACGCCCTTGAAGGTCTCGGCCAGTTGTTGCGTAATGTCGACAAGGTCAAAAAGAATCTCAACCCCACGCTCGAAGTGAGCACCATCTTGTGTGTGATGTACGACGCCCGCACCCAATTGTCGGTTGAAGTCGTCAAGCAAGTCCGTGAACACTTTGGCGACAAAGTCTGCGCCACAATCATCCCGCGAAACGTTCGGTTGTCGGAGGCCCCCAGCCACCATCAGCCCATCAATGTGTACGATCCGTCTTCGAAGGGCTCGATCGCCTATCGACTAGTGGCCAAGGAGGTAGCTGGTGGCACGTCGCCCAGGACTCGGTAAAGGACTTGATGCACTGATTCCTTCAGGACTCAGCGACTCAGGAAGCAATAGGGCGGCTCGAGGAGCCAGCCTGGTAGAGATCCCCGTCGGAGATCTGTCCCCCAACCCCAATCAACCCCGCGTACATTTTGACGAAGAGTCGCTCAGCGACCTCTCGGCGTCAATTCGTGAAATCGGAGTGCTTCAGCCCCTGTTGGTGCGCCAATTAGCTGACGGCTCGTATCAACTCATTGCTGGTGAACGACGTTGGCGGGCTGCTCAGCGGGCGGGACTAGCCACCGTTCCGGCGGTGGTGAAGACCACCGACGATATGTCATCGGTCGAACAGGCTTTGGTCGAAAACCTCCATCGTCAAGATTTGGCTCCACTTGAAGAAGCTGGTGCTTATCAGCAACTCATCGATGATTTCAGCCTGACTCACGATGATGTGGCGAAAAGAGTCGGTAAAAGCCGTAGCTCAATTACTAATTCGCTGCGCCTCCTTGCGTTACCGGCTGCCATTCAGGCTTTCTTGGCCGACGGCAAACTGTCAGCCGGACACGCCAAGGCGCTACTCGGAACCCCCGATCGGGCATTTCAAGAGCAGTTAGCCCGCCGTGCGGCTACCGAGGGTTGGTCGGTTCGTGCGATTGAAGAAGCAATTCGTGATCGTGGGGGAGAAGGATCGATCGCGGTCGTTGTACCAGGTAAGACCGATGACGGCTCAACAGTTGTCGGCACAGTCACGAAATTGCCACCTGCAGGTCTTCTCGAACTAGAAGGTCAGATTTCGGAACATCTGAACACCCGAGTGAGTGTCAAAATGAATAGCAACAAAAAGGGATCGGTCACGATCGAGTTCGCCGGACTTGATGATCTCGAGCGGTTGTACTACCTGATGATGGGTGCGGGCCCCGTCGAATAAGCGATCTGTGGATAAGTCTCAGGCGCGAGTCAAGACATTTTCCCCGCCAAACCCTCAACTCTGACCCTGTAGTCGCGCGCCACAGTTTCACACAAGCTGTGGGAAAGCCTGTGGATAACCTACTTTTTGAGGTTTTTCAAGGCGCCCAAGCGCTTAACGCCAAAAAAACCGCGTGGGCGATCCGTTGACTGCGTTGAGTCATCGAATCGACCGGCCCAAGGGTCAATAACACCGCAGGCATCTTGGTTTCGCGCAAAATTGGTAACCGCATTCCGGTCACCGAGATGCGTGGAACCACATCGCGTAAATGTCGTTCAATCAAGTGCGCCAAAGCGCGACCCCCGGCCGACTCAAACGCTGGAACCGAGTAGTAGGCCACCCGGGCTTCTTTGTTGTCGCTTGACTCGACACCGACATAAACATCGGCTCCGAAAAGGTTTGCAGTACGCCCCTGAGCAGGGACTTCTTCATCGGTGAGCTCGATCAACATTGCTCCGTGTTCACGTAACGCATCACTCAAGGCGGTGCGCAACTGATCAAAATCTCCAAATTGCCCAACCGCGACGCGCCGACCAGCAAGGGGTTGTCCGCGTTGGGCCTCTTCAGAATCGCGCACTGCGGCAATTCCTGGTCCGTCACCAGTCATGCGCGAGAGTCGGCGCAACACCACGACGGTGTGGTCATGGCAGACACCATCAATGTCGAGACCAGCGTTCAGTTGAAAATCACGCAATGCCTGATTGAGTTTTTGTCCAAAGATGCCGTCAATTCGACCGCAATCAAAGCCCAATCGCGATAACAGACGTTGAAGTTCAGCGACATCGTCACCTCGCAGGTTGGGGGAGCGCAACATCAGACTTCGGTCGCCTAAATCCCACCACGCTTCAAGCAATGCCGTCCACGTATCGTCATCGCAGACCCCAGAAGCCGTGAGGCCACGGTCTTCTTGAAATGCGCGCACCCCTTGTTGGGTGCCAGAACAATACAGATCGGGAGTGACTCCAGCATCTGGTAAATAACCAGCTGCTCCGAGGCGATGTTGCAGTTGTCGAACCGCTTCACCCGCATCACCGGGCGCAATAGCCATCAGGCGAGGAATTCCTCGAGTTCCGACAGCAGTTGACCCTTGCCTTTGGCGCCGACCATGGTCTTGACCAAATTGCCGTCCTTGAAGACCAACAAAGTCGGGATGCTCATGACGCCATAACGCTGAGCGATATCTCCGTGATCATCGACGTTCAATTTGGCGATCGTGACCTGACCAGCCTTTTCGGCAGCAATTTCGCTCAAAATGGGAGCGATCATCTTGCATGGTCCGCACCATTCGGCCCAAAAGTCAACCACGATTGGGGTCGAGGATGAATTGACGGTCTCATCAAAAGTTCCAGAAGTAAGAGTGACAATGCCTTCAGCCATAGCGAATCCTTTTCGTGCGGGTGTAACAAGCGAATGTTACATCGGATGAGTCAGTGCTGCTGTTCTAGCCAACGCTCGGCGTCGATTGCAGCCATACATCCCGAACCAGCGGCAGTAATTGCCTGGCGGTACACGTGATCTTTTACGTCACCACAGGCGAAGACGCCTTCAATGTTGGTGTAGGTGCTATCGGGGCGAGTGATTAAGTAGCCACTGTCTTCCATGTCAATGACACCCTTGAATACATCAGTGTTTGGACGGTGACCAATTGCAATAAAGAGACCAGCAACATTCATGCTGCTTTCTGCACCAGTCACCGTGTTCTTGAGCGAAATTGATTCGAGGTGATCTTTACCAATGATGTCGGTGACTGCGGTGTTCCACAACATTTCAATCTTCGGATTATTGAGTGCGCGGTCTTGCATAATTTTGCTGGCGCGGAATGAATCGCGACGATGAATCAACGTGACCTTTGAAGCGAACTTTGTGAGGAAACTTGCTTCTTCTATTGCCGAATCGCCACCACCAACAACTGCAATCTCTTTGCCGCGGAAGAAGAAACCATCACATGTTGCACATGTTGATAAACCGTGTCCGATCAGTCGTTCTTCGGCTTCGAGACCAAGCATGAGGCTTTGCGCACCAGTTGAAATAATGACTGAATCAGCAGTAAAAACCTCGTCACGCACATGCACTTTGAGCGGCTTTTCGCCGAACTCAACTTTGGTTGCTTTGCCAGTTAAGAATGTCGCACCAAAGCGCGCGGCTTGATCGCGAAAACGCATCATCAGTTCTGGAC
>Ga0255110_1000257_pt1 | contig 15281 bp, 12 predicted proteins | sample Law_Miss_RepC_8h_FD_188479 | JGI IMG/M metagenome (GOLD analysis project Ga0255110, IMG submission 188479) | Freshwater microbial communities from St. Lawrence River, New York, United States - Law_Miss_RepC_8h | ecosystem: Environmental > Aquatic > Freshwater > River | place: USA: New York... | reverse complement strand
GGCGCCATCCGCCCGTGCCGTCAAGCTCTCGGATGTCCAGGCTAAGGAGCTGCCGCGAATCGCAACCGGTAGTGATGAGTTTGATCGTGTCCTAGGCGGCGGATTTGTCCCCGGCGGGGTGGTCTTAATTGGCGGCGACCCAGGGATTGGAAAATCAACGCTTCTGCTTCAGGCCTTAGTGCATTTAAGTAGGTCAGCCTCGACGCTCTACGTCACCGGAGAAGAGTCAGTCGAGCAGGTTGCGCTTCGGGCTAAGCGCCTAGCACTTGAGACGAGCGCGTTAACGGTACTTGCAGAGATTCAGTTAGAAGAGATTCTCGGACAACTGATGGCGCAAAAGCCTCAGCTGGTGGTTGTGGATTCAATCCAGACTATGTTTAGCGATGAGTTAACGGCGGCACCAGGTTCTGTCTCTCAGGTTCGCGAGTGTTCATCACGTCTTACACGGTGGGCCAAGGAGAGCGGGTGCACGGTGATCCTAGTCGGCCATGTCACAAAAGAGGGCACACTTGCGGGCCCGAGGGTGCTGGAGCATATCGTGGACACGGTGCTGTATTTCGAAGGCGATTCTCAGGCCTCTTACCGTGTAATTCGCGCGATTAAGAATCGATTTGGGACGGTCAACGAGATTGGCATTTTCGCGATGACTGAACGTGGTCTTAAGGCCGTGAGCAATCCCTCTGCATTGTTTCTCTCGCCAGGACACTTGGGCCTTGAGGGGCAGGCGCCTGTGGCTGGCTCTTGTGTGCTGGTGACTCAGGAGGGAACCCGGCCGCTCCTCGTTGAGATCCAGGCACTTGTCGATACGGCCCACATTCCAAATCCGCGTCGCCTCAGTGTGGGATTGGAGCCCCAGCGCCTTGCCATGCTCCTCGCGGTTTTACATCGACACGCCGGCATTGGCTGCTTTGATCAGGATGTGTTTATCAATGCAGTTGGTGGCGTACGTATTAATGAGCCTGCGGCTGACCTTGCCGTTATTTTGGCCATCGTCTCTTCGATGCGCAATCGTCCGCTACCAAAAGGTCTGGTCGCGTTTGGAGAGATTGGACTCGCGGGCGAGATACGGCCTGCGCCTCGCGGGCAAGAACGACTAAAAGAAGCTGCGAAGCTCGGGTTTTCTCGGGCACTGATCCCATCGGCCAACGCACCGAAGAAACCGATCGAGGGTTTGGAGGTAATTTCTGTCGCAAGACTCGATGACGCGCTGGCTCACATGCGTGATTAGTTCGGTATCAATGCACAAGGGCGGTATTGCAATTATTGGGGGCGGTTGGTCAGGCCTGGCCTGTGCGGTGACGCTTCGTCAGCGCACAGATACGCCGATCACCCTATTTGAATCTGCGCCTGCGCTCGGTGGTCGAGCCCGCGGTTTAATCTGGGAGGGTCTCCCGATTGATAACGGCCAGCACCTGACGATTGGCGCCTATCGAGCAACCTTCGACCTGCTCGCGTCGGTAGGTGCGCCCGCATGGCGGTCAGAGCCATTGCGCTGGTCTGGTATTGGCCGCAATCAGCGTCTCATTTTGCGTTGGGAAATCCCAGATATTGGGTGGCCCTGGCGCGTGATTCTGGGGCTGATTCCGCGCTGGGCACCACAGGGCTGGCCATGGGCATGGCGATTAGCCTTAGCCCGACTGCTGATTACCTTGGTTGCGCGGGGTTGGCGGGATAAGCGCACGGCTGGGCTTACTGCCGCAGAGTGGTTAACGCGCCTGAAGATGCCCGCCGGGTTAATCGAACATTTCTGGCGACCTCTCACCGAGGGTGCATTAAATACTGAATTTTCCCAAGCTTCTGCAGAGGTCTTGGTCAATGTATTGCGTGATTCGCTTGGCGGCCCGACGGGCGCGACTCGAGTCTTTTGGCCATCGCAGAATCTCAGTATTGATGGCGTTGATGTGATGCAGACCTGGTGTGAGAAACACAATGTGTCGCTACAGACAGGCCATCGGGTGTTAAAGCTTGGAGCGGATTGTAGTCTGCAGGTTGCGCACGCTGACCAGACGACGCTGGGCTATTGGGACACGATTGTTCTAGCACTACCTTTTCACCAAACGGTTGCGTTGTGGCAACGCTCGGGGCTCGCACAAACACCCGCCATTTCAAGGCTGGAGCAGATGAGTGCACGTGCAATTACAACGGTCTGGATTCGTTTATCGATGCAGGATGATGCGGGCGTATCAGACCTTCCAGTCTGGTTTGTGTTGTCCGACCCCGCGGCTACAGGGCAGCACTACGCACAGGTAGTGGTGCGTCGTCCCGGTCTGCTTGGTGTTGTGATTAGTGCGCAACAGGCCATTGATGATCGGCAGGCATGCGCAGGCCGGCTACGAGATCAGTTATTGGTGCATCTCAATATTGATATCAACCAGTGTGATCAGAAATGGATTACCGAGAAATCAGCAACCTGGGCGTGTACACCGGAGGTCTCCAGTGCCGATCACGATGCCGCCCAAGGCCTGCTCGGTATTGACGGAATTTATCGCTGTGCCGACGATTTAGAGCCAGGCTACCCTGCCACAATTGAAAGCGCCGTTCGCTCAGGGTGTCGCACAGCCTTGCAGATCTTAGGTCGGCATCATTCCCATTGACGCACGCCAGGCGAGCCAGAGCTTTCGCGCGGGAGCAACCGAGATGCGCTGGTGCAAGACCTGAAATGATTCGGTTTCCAGCAGGCGAAGTAACTCACGATAGATCGTGGCCATGATTAGGCCTGGCCGTTGCGCAACCCGCTCATTGCGCGGCAAGATGGCAAGCGCCTCATCGTAGAGGCAATGCGCGCGGCCCGCCATGTCGCTTAAGAGCGCCGATAAGGGTTGGCTATATTCAAATCTTAAGAGGCTTGCGCTCTCAACCGCATGGGCTGCCATCGCGTCAGCGGGCAGATAGATTCGGCCTTTTCGAGCATCATCGCCAACATCGCGGATGATATTGGTGTATTGAAGTGCCCGGCCTAAGAGCTTTGCGTAGCGCAGGGTTTCATCGGAGACGGTGCCGAAGATTCTTGCTGATAACAGCCCCACCGCACCGGCCACTCTGTCGCAGTAGAGGTCAAGATCTGTCCAGCTTGCATAACGATTCTGATAGAGATCCATCTCAACACCGGCAATCACTTCGCTGAAGTGTTCGCGGGGCAGGCCGTAGGTTGCGAGCCGGGGAAGAAGCGCCTTGGTGACGGGATGGTCTGGAGTTCCTTCATACAATCGATCGAGCTCCGTCTTCCACCAGCTCAGTTTGATTGCAGCAAGCTGGGGTTCGGTGCATTCATCGACAACATCATCAACCTCTCGGCAAAACGCGTAGAGGGCAGTAATGGCTGCCCGACTGGGGGCAGGCAGAATCTTAAAAGCGGCGGTCAGGTTCGAGCCGCTCTGGGCAACTTTTGATTCGCAGTATTGATCTGGGGTCAACGCAGAGGGTCTCTTCTTCGGTGCATTAGATATGTTTAAACGCCCGCAACACTAACACTGGCAACAGCACGGATGAAATCCTTGGCGATGCGTGCCAGACGCGCGTCGGATCGGCCAAGACCCGGCGCGAGATCTCAAGGCCGCCCTCTATGGTGAGTGCGATCTCCATTGCAAGACGCCACCGGCCGACAACCGAACTCTTCCTGATGAGTGCGGGGAGGGCAACGCCCGCGTTGAGGTGGTGCCTGGCCCACTGTGCCATCCGCGACACCAAATCGTCGGGATCCTGAGCCTCTGAGCGCCACGCATGGGGCGCGTAGTGACGGCCCCGGGCCTGATCCTGGCCCATATCCTGCGCAAAGTTGGCGAGTTGCAGACCTGTACAGATCGCATCCGATGCCTGCAGCATTTCTTGGTGTTGGGAGGAGTCATCCGGCAGCCCCGCAAACGCTAGAACAAGACGACCGACCGGATTTGCCGATCTGGCACAGTAATCGAGCACGTCGTGCTCGGACTGCATGGGGGTGTGATCAACGTCCTGCGCAAAGGCGTCTAATAAATCGTGAGCAGGCGAGGCTGAGAGTGCCCTCTCATTTAAGGCCGCACCCAGGCTCTGGCCAATACGCCATAACCGCGCATCATCTGGGGGTAAAGGGGGCGTGAGGTTGGGCCCGCCTGGCAGTCCTGGCTGAGGTGGGGACTCCAGGCCTGCCCGTAGCATACCCAGCCCATGATGGCGTTCGTGACGGGGGGCGGCGCCCTCATCAGCGATGTCATCACCGGTTCTGGAAAACCTATAGAGGGCCAGCACCGGGCCTCGCATGGGCTTAGGAACTAGCCACGAGCCTACGGGGAAGTTCTCGTAGTGTTCGCCGCCATGAAATGCCCTGCCAAGATGTGCTGAGTCCATGTCAGGATTCTAAGTACAATGGTGGCTTAGCGTCGGGTAAAGAGGTCGGTTGCGGGTCAATCGCATCGGGCGAAGGTGGCGAAATTGGTAGACGCACCAGGTTTAGGTCCTGACGCCGCAAGGTGTGCGGGTTCGAGTCCCGCCCTTCGCACCAAACGAACCACTGTCCCTTTGTTTTTGTTTCAACCACAGGCCGTTTGGCTTGTCTTAATTTAGAACCTTTGTTCCTATGACTTCAACATCAGCAACACCCACGTCGGCAACCATCGCCCCCACCAGCGGCCTTGAGCGGCGTATTCAGCTCTCGGTCACCGTGGCCGAGATCGAGCAGGAGGCTCAGAAGCGGCTTTTACGGTTAAGTAAAACCGTCAAGATGGCCGGCTTTCGTCCGGGCAAGGTTCCCATGAGAGTGGTCTCTCAGACCTACGGGGCACAGGCGCAGTCTGAGGCCATGGGCGATGTCGTGAGTAGGGCCTATAGCACTGCCGTCAATGAGCAGAAACTTCGGGTTGCGGGTCCTCCCGCAATCGAGCCAGTGGTCAGTGAGAACGCGAGCGATACAACGCTTAGGTTTGAGGCCGTAGTCGAGGTCTATCCCGAGATTACCTGTCCTAGTCTTGAAGGGATCGAGATTAAAAAAACGATATGCGAGATCACCGATGCAGATGTGGAGCGTACATTGGATACCCTGCGCAAGCAGCGGACGAGTTTCGATTCAGTGGACCGGGCTTCGCAGAAGGGTGATCGTATAAACCTTGATTTTAAAGGCGAGATCGATGGGGTTCCCTTTACGGGTGGCAGCTCTGAGAACTACGCTTTTGTGCTTGGTGATGGCTCTATGCTCAAAGAGTTCGATGAGGCGGCCGTCGGCATGAAGGCTGACGAGACCAAGACCTTCCCCATGAAATTCCCCGACGATTACCACGGTAAGGATGTGGCGGGAAAGCTCGCCATGTTCACCATTAAGATCCGCAACGTCAGCTCCCCAAAGGTGCCCGCGCTCGATGAGGAGTTCGCGAAATCAATGGGGATTGTGTCCGGTGATATCGGACAGCTCAAGGAAGACGTGAGAAAAAATCTGGCCCGCGAGGTGGCCAATCGCTGCAAAGCCAAAACAAAAACCGCCGTCATGGATGCGCTTAGCCAGTGGGCGAATTTCGAGATTCCAAAATCCCTGGTCGAGGGCGAGTCCCAGCGGCTTGCAGAATCAACGCGGCAGGATATGGCCGCTCGCGGTATGAATGTGAAGGATGTTCCGATCCCTGCTGATTTATTCGCAGAGCAGGCCTCAAAGCGGGTCAAGCTCGGCCTGCTCGTGGGCGAGATCGTCAAGGCGCAGAATTTGCATGCGACTGAGGCACAGCTCAAGGCCTTTGTGCAAGACATGGCGTCGGCCTATGAAAAGCCAGAGGCCTTTGTGAACTGGTTCATGACCCAGCAAAAGCAGCGCGCTGAGGCGGAGGCGATGGTCATTGAGGATAACGTGGTGAGCTGGGCTCTGGCCAGCGCCAAAATCAGTGACCAGAGTGTGAGCGTTGAGGGCCTGATGGCCGAATCTGCTCAGTCATAAAAAAGGAAAAACGATGGCGCAGTTTGATCAATTAGATTTGCAGCGAATTGGCGCGGGGAATGCTCCGCAGGGTCTAGGGCTTGTGCCAATGGTGATTGAGCAGTCAGGCCGTGGCGAGCGAGCCTACGATATCTATTCCCGGCTCTTGCGCGAGCGCCTTGTATTTATGGTGGGTCCCGTGAATGATCAGACGGCGAACCTTGTGATTGCGCAGCTGCTGTTCCTCGAGTCGGAAAACCCAGACAAGGATATCTCGCTCTACATTAATTCGCCGGGTGGTTCGGTGTCTGCGGGGCTGGCAATTTTCGATACGATGCACTTTATAAAGCCCGATGTCAGCACACTCTGTGTGGGAATGGCCGCGAGTATGGGCGCGTTTCTGTTGGCCGCTGGAGCTAAGGGCAAGCGGTTTAGCCTGCCCAATAGCCGGGTCATGATCCATCAGCCCCTCGGCGGTGTTCAGGGCCAGGCCTCAGATATTGAGATCCATGCCAAAGAAATCCTCGCGTTACGGGACAAGCTAAATAAGATTTTGTCTGAGCGTACTGGGCAGTCGCTGGAGACGATTTCAAGGGATACCGACCGGGATAACTTTATGTCGGCCGAAGATGCGCTACAGTATGGCATCGTCGACAAGGTGCTAACGCACCGTGAGAGCTCGGATGGCTGAAAAAAAAGGGTCGAATGAGAAGCTTCTGTACTGTTCCTTCTGCGGCAAGAGCCAGCACGAGGTTAAGAAACTTATTGCCGGCCCTTCGGTATTTATCTGCGATGAGTGTATCGACCTCTGTAACGACATCATCCGCGATGAGCAGTCCGGTGAGCCCGGTACAGAGAGTGTAAAAGACGGCCTGCCCACCCCGCAGGAAATCTCTGCAAGCCTAGACCAGTACGTGATTGGTCAGACGACGGCAAAGCGGATTCTCTCAGTTGCGGTTTATAACCACTATAAGCGGCTGCGTCATCGGGGCGAGACCAAGGCAGAAATCGAGCTCTCGAAGAGCAACATCCTGCTTATCGGGCCTACCGGGTCAGGAAAAACCTTGTTGGCCCAGACACTGGCTCGGCTGCTCAATGTTCCTTTTGTAATCGCAGATGCGACCACACTCACCGAGGCCGGTTACGTTGGTGAGGATGTTGAAAATATCATTCAAAAGCTGTTGCAGAACTGTAACTACGAGGTTGAAAAAGCCCAGAGCGGAATTGTCTACATCGATGAGATCGACAAGATCACTCGCAAGTCTGACAACCCATCAATTACTCGGGATGTCTCAGGAGAGGGCGTTCAGCAGGCGCTACTCAAGCTTGTGGAAGGCACGGTTGCCTCGGTACCTCCGCAGGGCGGCCGCAAGCATCCTAACCAGGATTTTGTTCAAATCGATACCACCAATATCCTCTTTATTTGTGGTGGTGCATTTGATGGCCTTGATAAGGTTATTCGCAGTCGAACAGAAAAAACGTCTATTGGTTTCGGGGCCGAGGTCCGCTCGCCAAGCGATCGCGATGTGGGGGAACTCTTTCGTGAGGTTGAGCCCGAAGATCTCATCAAGTTTGGGCTTATCCCCGAGCTCGTAGGCCGTCTGCCTGTTGTTGCCACCCTCGACGAGCTTCACGAGGAGGCCCTGATCGAGATTCTGATCGCCCCTAAGAATGCCCTTGTCAAGCAGTATCAGGCGTTATTCGCCATGGAGGGTGTAGAGCTTGAGATTCGGCCAGCCGCACTGTCGGCGATCGCAAAAAAAGCAATTAAACGCAAGACTGGTGCCCGTGGGCTTCGATCAATTCTTGAAAATATCTTGTTAGATACCATGTACGACCTACCGGGTCAGAGTAATGTGACCAAGGTAGTCATTGACGAGTCTGCAATTACGGGTGATGGGCAGCCCCTACTGATCTACGGCGAGTCTCCTAAGGTTGCCAGCGGCGGCTAGTGAGGGCCTTGTTTTTCTGCGGTCTTGGCCCCATCTTCAAGTAGTTAACCAAATCCGGAGTTCGTTCCATGTCCAAAATCGATTTGTTGCCTGAAGAGCCGGTCTCGCTACCCATGCTGCCGCTGCGTGATGTGGTGGTCTTTCCGCACATGGTGATCCCGCTCTTTGTCGGTCGTCCGAAGTCGATTAAGGCGATGGAAGTCGCAATGGAAGCTGGCCAGCATATTTTCTTGGCAGCTCAAAAGAGTGCTGCTCAGGATGATCCCGCGGCAACTGACATTTATGAGATTGGCTGTGTTGCCAGCATCCTGCAGATGCTGAAACTGCCCGACGGAACGGTGAAGGTTCTTGTGGAAGGCTCGCAGCGGGCCCGGGTACTTGAGGTCGAAGACGAGGGCACCTATCTCACATCCCGCTGTGCGCCGATGACCCCGGAGTCTCCGGAGGGGCCTGAGATCGAGGCGCTCAGGCGAACGATTCTGAGTCAGTTCGATCAGTTCGTGAAGTTGAATAAGAAAATTCCTGCAGAGATCCTTAACAGTCTCATGAGTATCGAAGAGGCGGGCCGACTCGCCGATGCAATCGCTGCGCACCTGCCGATGAAGCTTGAACAGAAGCAGGCGGTTCTCGAGGTTGTTCCTGTGATCGAGCGGCTAGAAAAACTACTCGCCTTGATCGAGACTGAGCTCGACATACTGCAGGTCGAAAAGCGCATCCGCGGTCGTGTCAAACGCCAGATGGAGAAGAGCCAGCGCGAGTATTACCTCAATGAGCAGGTGAAGGCGATTCAAAAAGAGCTGGGTGAGGGTGAAGACAGTGAGCTCGATGAGCTCGATAAGAAGATTAAATCAGCACGTATGCCAAAGGATGCTCTTGACAAAGCCAATGCTGAGTTAAAGAAACTTCGCATGATGTCACCGATGTCTGCCGAGGCGACGGTCGTCCGCAATTACATTGATGCACTAGTAAATCTGCCCTGGAAAAAGAAGAGCAAGATTAACAATAACCTAGAAGATGCTGAGAAGGTTCTCGAAGAAGAGCACTATGGGCTTGACAAGGTGAAGGAACGTATTCTGGAGTATCTCGCGGTTCAGCAGCGGGTCGATAAGGTCAAGGCCCCGATTCTCTGTCTGGTAGGCCCACCCGGGGTCGGCAAGACCTCGCTCGGCCAGTCGATCGCCCGGGCCACTAACCGTAAGTTTGTTCGTATGGCGCTTGGTGGGGTCCGTGATGAGGCCGAGATCCGTGGCCATCGGAAGACCTATATCGGCTCAATGCCCGGCAAGGTCCTCTCGAATCTCACGAAGACGGGTGTACGTAACCCCCTGTTTCTTTTCGATGAGGTCGACAAGATGGGAATGGATTTTCGGGGTGATCCTGCGAGCGCCTTGCTGGAAGTTCTGGATCCTGAACAGAATCATGCCTTTGTCGATCATTACGTAGAGGTCGAATACGATCTCTCTGATGTGATGTTTGTCGCGACAGCAAATTCGCTGAATATCCCACCTGCATTACTAGACCGGATGGAGGTCATCAAGCTCTCCGGTTATACCGAAGAAGAAAAGATCAATATCGCGCAGCGTTATCTTCTTGCTAAACAGATCAAGCACACGGGGCTTAAGCCTGGTGAGATCGAGGTCGATGAGTCAGCAATTCGAGAGATCATCCGTACCTACACCCGCGAGGCCGGAGTCCGGGGGCTTGAGCGTGAGATCTCTAAAATCTGCCGAAAGGTTACACGGCTCGTTCTGACCAAGAAGGCGGTAACCCCGGTGAAGGTCTCCGATGCGAACATTGAAGAATTTCTCGGTGTCCGACGCTATACCTATGGCGTTGCAGAGAAAGAGGATCAGGTTGGCGAAGTCACCGGACTCGCCTGGACTGAGGTTGGCGGCGAGCTTCTCACCATTGAGGCAGCCGTGATGCCCGGCAAAGGGCAGATTATTCGCACTGGCTCGCTTGGCGATGTCATGAAAGAGTCCGTTGAGGCTGCCCGATCGGTGGTTCGTAGCCGAGCGCGGCGTCTTGGTATTCGTGATGATGTGTTCGAGAAAAAAGACCTTCATATTCATGCCCCAGAAGGTGCAACCCCTAAGGACGGCCCGAGTGCAGGCATTGCCATGACGACCGCTATGGTCTCGGCGATGACGGGTATTCCCGTCCGTGCCGACGTTGCGATGACCGGTGAGATTACACTGCGTGGCGAAGTCTTGCAGATTGGCGGGCTAAAAGAAAAGCTTTTGGCTGCGCATCGCGGGGGAATCAAGAAGGTGTTGATCCCTGAGCAGAACGTTCGAGATCTGGCCGATATTCCCCTGATCGTCAAGAGCGCACTCGAGATTATTCCCGTGAAGTGGATTGATCAGGTGCTTGATCTGGCGTTATCTAGATCACCGACACCGTTGCCTGATGAAGACGATGTGAATGCGGCTGTCGTGAAGTCCGATGCGACATCACCCGAGGCTCGCACAATTCCGGTGCCGCCATCGGAGACACTGCCGCACTAGGAAAAGGCGCTCTCTAAGAGCGCCTTTTTTCTGCCAACTAGAGCGACTTGACCGCCGGGTGTTTGCCTATCGGCTTGACATGCTGCCTGAATTCGGCGTTAATTAAGCTCACCTGCGCAATCGACGTAGGTCAAAAATTCTGAGTCAAAAAATAGAAAACGAATTTTTAAAAGACAATTTGAGAGAGGGGTTGACGTGAACAAATCTGAAATGATTGAGCACATTGCAAAGCAAGCAGATGTATCGAAAGCCGCTGCAGGCCGTGCACTTGAAGCGGTGATTGGCGGAATCAAAACAACACTTAAAAAAGGTGGGTCGGTAACTCTGGTGGGATTTGGAACCTTTGCGGTAGGTAAGCGGGCAGCCCGAACAGGCCGTAACCCCCAGACCGGTGCCGCGATCAAAATTAAGGCCGCTAAAGTCCCCAAGTTTCGCGCAGGCAAGGCATTAAAAGACGCAATTAATCGATAAACCGAGTGCGCCTGCTTCGGCAGGGCCATCTAGCCGGGCTGCTTGATTGGGCGGCCCTTTTTTTTTATACTTATTGGCTTGCTTTAGGAAATCAACCGGGGTTTTGGGTGCTTAGCTCAGTTGGTAGAGCGGCGCCCTTACAAGGCGTAGGTCGGGAGTTCGAGCCTCTCAGCACCCACCAAATCGCCGGAAGTCTTCTAGAGCCGGGTCAGTGTTGTCTAAGGAGTGGTAGTTCAGTTGGTTAGAATACCGGCCTGTCACGCCGGGGGTCGCGGGTTCGAGTCCCGTCCACTCCGCCATCTATAAAGCGCCTACGCATGTTTGAAGCCGTCCGCCGTCATCAGAGAATTTTTCTCGGTATTGTTTTGTTGTTGATCATTCCCTCGTTTGTGGTGGTAGGCGCTTGGGATTTGATTTCCCCGGGAAGTGATTCGGCAACCGTCGCAAAGGTGGGCAAGCAGAAAATACAACTCTCCCAATGGGAGCGCGCGCACCAGCAGTCTCTCGAACAGTTCGGGGGGAAGCTAGATCCGAGTCTGCTCGATACCACGGCGTCACGCCAGGCAACCCTCAACGACCTTGTAACCCAGCAGGTTTTGTTGGCGTCTGCAATCGATCTTAAAGTCCGTGTTGCCGATAGCCAGATGCGTCGTGCGATTTCGGCGATCCCTGCGGTTCAAAAGGGCGGGCAGTTTGATCTTGGTCTCTATCAACAGGCCTTAAAAGCCCAGGGATTAACGGTTGAAGGCTTCGAGCAGCAGATGCGTGCCGACCTAATGATTGAAATCCTTCCGGCTGCGATTGCGGGCTCGTCAATTGCCCCCCGCTCGGTCGCGAAACGCCTTGCCCAAGGTGCCCTGGAAACCCGTTCAGTTCGGATTAGGAAATTTTCAGCCAGTGATCTCTTTTCCGTGATAACCGTCTCTGAGTCGGAAATCGAAACCTTCTATCAGGCGAATCTCAATCAATTTCAAACACCAGAAGAGGTTGACATTGCCCTTGTCACCTTTGTAAAGCCGGGTTCGGCGGATTCCGTCGAACTGTTTTCAAATCTTGTTTATGAACAATCCGATACCCTGGAGCCCGCAGCCAAGAAATTGAACCTGCCGATTCAATCGATTCAGGGGCTTCGTCGGCAGGGACTACCCGCCGAGAGAGTCGGTAAATTGGCGCCGGAGTTACAGCGGGTAATTACGAATCCGAAATTTCTTCAGGCGGTATTTAGTGCCGACACCCTTGTCAATAAGCGCAACACAGAGGCTGTAGAAATTGCTCCTGGGGTTCTTGCCAGCGCTCGGGTATTAGCCTACCGGCCGGCCGCACCTGTGCCGCTTGCGACAGTGAAGGCTCAGGTTGAGCAGCAGCTCCGAAGTAAGAAGGCATTTGAGAAGGCCACACAGTCGGCCGAAGAAGCACTCAATGAGGCTAAGAAAATTTCCTCAGCGGAACTCGCGTCTTTTGTGGGGCTTTCCGCCTCCCAGACCGTGAGCAGAGCCGGGTCGCAGAAGGCGCCTTTAGAAACGCAGAAAGCCTCTTCAGGAACACAGAAGGCTTCCTCGGCAAAGCAGAAGCTAGCCAAGGAAGTTCCTAGCAAAGAAATTCCGGCAGAGGTCTTGTCTGCCCTATTTACGGCCGAGCTCAACGCAGTTCCGAAGCTCTTAACGGTACCTGCCTCTGCGCGCACCCAGGCGGCTTGGCTGATCGTTATCGAGTCTTCACAGGTTCCGGCTGTTGATTCTGCTGAGGTGAAGGATCTGGCAGGTCGCGAGTTCTCGCGCTTAGTGCAGGCAAGCCTCCAAGATGGGCTTGATCGTTGGGTGGCCATGCGGCGGGAGGCCGTTGGCGTGAAGGTCTACCCTGAGAAGGTTGCTAAATCCGACACCCGTTGAGCCTGGGCGTAACCGGCATAGTTTTTCTGCATCGACCGGCTGTAGGTGGGATCGTAGTGGTCGACTAAAAGCCGCTCGACGAGTTCTGCCCAGTTCTGTTCCTCGATTAATCGGCACCAATGGCCGAGACGCTCAGTGCCCACAAGAGGCTTGAGTCGCGTTAGCTGGGAGATCAAATGATCAGGCTGATTAAAAAAGTGGGCGTATTCCTCACAGAGAAACTGCACTCTCTGATCAACAGACGCAATAAGCTCAATGCAGGGGCTTGCGCGCATCTTATTGATTAATCCACCCGTGAGCTGAACCGAGCCAATTTTGCGGCTTTCAGACTCAACGTAAACAGGCTGGTTGGCATCAAAGTTACGCAGCGCGTGCCACAGGAGTGTCTCAAATCGTTTCTGTGAGGGTTGCGTGCCGATCGGCTCGGTACCGAGCAAGGAACCACGATGATGGGCCAGGGCCTCGAGATCGAGAACCTGCTGGCCCCGTGCTGCAAGCTGCCTCAGAAATCGGCTCTTTCCGGAACCGGTCACGCCACAGATGACACGAAATGAAAAAGGCTCGCAAAGTATCTCTAGTTCGGAGACTACTTTTCGTCGAAAGGCACTGTAGCCTCCCGTCAATAGACTCACCTTCCAACCGATTCGGGAGAGCACAGTCGCCATCGCATTACTGCGATTACCCCCGCGCCAACAATAAATCAGGGGTCGCCATTGTCGGGGTCGATCGTGGAACTGGGTCTCAAGAGCGATTGCGATATTTCGAGCAATCAGTGATGCACCTATTTTTTTTGCATCAAAAGCAGAAGCGGCATAGAGAGAGCCAACTCGGATACGCTCGTCGTTTGAGAGTACCGGGCTATTAGTCGCACCTGGGATGCAATCGAGAGACCATTCATCGGGAGAGCGGACATCGATCACCTCATCAAACGAGTCCCAGCGACCAAGAAACTCATCAATCGAGAGATTCATGAAAGACTGGAGCCCCTCGGTTAGTGGCTGGACGATAGCGCGATTGCACGCTTGACGGCAGGCCGCTTTTCAATCGCTTCATACCACCGCAGAACGTTTGGATAGTCGGCGAGATCAACACCCTGTTTCTCATGGGAGCGGGTCCATGGCCAGGTCGCAATGTCGGCGATTGAATAATTAGAAGAACCAAGAAACTCTGACTTACTTAAACGCTGATTAATGACCCCATAGAGTCTCTTGGCTTCGTTGGTGTAGCGGTTAATGCCGTAGGTAACTTTCTCGGGAGCATAGAGTCTGAAATGATGAGCCTGCCCAAGCATTGGACCAAACCCTCCCATCTGAAACATGACCCACTGCAGAACATCAAATCGCTCGCGATCGGTTTTGCCTAAGAACTTCCCCGTTTTGCTCGCGAGATAGATAAGGATTGCGCCTGACTCAAAGACACTATAGGGTTTCTGATCTGGGCCATCGGAATCAACGATTGCAGGGATCTTGTTGTTTGGACTGATTTTTAGGAAATCGGGCGCAAACTGCTCGTTGGTCTGGATATTGACCGAGATGGCGTTATAGGCGAGGCCAGTCTCCTCGAGCATGATCTGAATTTTATGTCCGTTTGGTGTTGGCCAGGTGTAGAGCGTAATCATTGGTGCGGTCTCCATGGGTGTTGGTTCAAGGTTTCTTTTGGAACAACAAAAACATTATCGGATTGTTCTCTGGTTTGAATCCAGGTAACGGGTAGATTTGAAAATTCTTTTTCAACCAATCGTTCAAGTGCCCGCCGCTCGTGGCCAACCTCTATGACAAGTAGCCCCTGCGGCGCGAGAAAGCCTTCTGCCTTGGCTAAAATTCTTCTGACGATCGCCATCCCATGGTCTTGTGCGATTAATGCCATTCTGGGTTCGTGGCGGAACTCTGGGGGGAGAGATGAGTTTTTACGCTCTGGTACATAAGGCGGGTTCGACATAATGATATCGAACTGATGTCTGGGGCTGAGGCTCTCGAACACATCCGATTCAATCCATTGAATCCGTTGCTCAAATCCGTAGGCGTGACTATTAATTCTGGCGACCTCGAGCGCCTCTTTGCTAAGATCTGTTGCGGTGATTGTTGCGAAAGGGAACTGATCGGCCGCGATAATCGCGAGGCATCCCGAGCCCGTACAGAGATCAAGACACTCTCGAACGGGCGTGCTGGGGTCTCGCCAAGGCTGAAAATGATCCATGATGAGTTCCGCAATAAACGACCGCGGAATGATGACCCGGGGATCAACCGTAAATGCATAGCCCTTAAGCCAGGCCCGCCCCGTCAGATAGGCGGCTGGAAGCCGCTCTTGAATTCGTCGCGTAAAAAAACTCTGAACATTCTTAATCTGATGGGCGTCACAGGGGTGTGATTCGATCTCGACGGGGCTATCAACGGGCAGATCGAGTGCCGCGAGTGTTAGCCAGCGGGCTTCATCCCACGCGGTAGTAGTTCCCTGACCAAAGGCGAGCTCTGCGGCGATAAACTGGGTCTCGCCCTGAGCGATCAAGTCACCGATTCGCATCGTGTGATTCTAGGCGGGGTCTTGATGAGCGGCCAGCAGTGTACGAATCGCCCGCTCATAGATAGCGCTC
>Ga0255110_1000252_pt1 | contig 15341 bp, 10 predicted proteins | sample Law_Miss_RepC_8h_FD_188479 | JGI IMG/M metagenome (GOLD analysis project Ga0255110, IMG submission 188479) | Freshwater microbial communities from St. Lawrence River, New York, United States - Law_Miss_RepC_8h | ecosystem: Environmental > Aquatic > Freshwater > River | place: USA: New York... | reverse complement strand
GTTAAATATAAAAAAATATGTTAATCAAGATGATATTGATATAATTAATGGAAATATCGCCACAATAGATGGGGAGATTGTAGATATTAATCAAAGTTTAGAAAGAGTTTATAAAGTAATATTGCCTATTGGTGCTACGATGACAAGCGATTATAAACTCAATTTAGGATACAAAGAAATATTTTCAGGTTTTCCTTATGACCTCATTATGTTAGCGATTAAAAAAGACACTTACACTACATTCTTGTCTGCTAATTATAATTATGATTATCTCGGTTATTTTCCAAATATGAACCGTTTATCACAATATGGAGATATTAAAGTTATTAGCGATAGCATACTAACCATTAATACCTCCCAGCATATGACTAAGGGATTTATATATTTGAAGAATACTAATGAATTAAAATCATTTAATCTGAACCGCAAGTTTGAGTTTGTAAGTTTTTTAAAGTTTGTCAGTTTTAATAATAATGTAACTGATTATCATCTCATACAAACAGCAGTTGATTTAGGTCAAGGATTTATTGAAATAGATTATACTAAGTTCTCGTTATACATTAGAAACCGAAGATTTAAAATAAAGCACCCAGCGGTTGTAGAATATCAAATATACACCGTAGGCAATAATAATGCTATAACAGCACAACTTATAACACCTAATACTTATGTTATTTTAGAACCTTATACAATAGGCAGTACGGTTTATAATGATAATATTAGAATAGGTCAGCAGTATATAGCAGGAAACCCAAATGATTTTCAATATGATTTAAGAATGATAAATGTTCCTTATAAAATAAATAATAACACTCCGCATATCAATACACCGACAGGATTAATAAAAACAGTTAATTCTAATGATACAAGCACACCAACTAATGACAGCAGATATATTCAAATGTATCTTAATCACCCAAGCAATCCAAATACGAGTTACGCTAATTGTATTTTTCCCACAATTCAATATTCCATCGGTATGACACAAGCAGGTGTCGTAGTAGGTACTCCAACTTGGCATATCCAAAAAATAGTTTTAGTTTTTGGTATCCTATTTCATATTATGATTGATACTAATCCGCCCGGGTTCGTTGAAAATCCGCCTCCGTATGTCCCTTTCCCATCAATACAACAATATGAAAAAGCAGAAACTAATAGTATGACTGACTTTACTTTTAGATTAAGATATTCTTTTGACGGCATAACATATATCACTCATAATTTTACGATGAATGATGTAGTTGGCGAAGCAGTTTATGAGACGCCTTTCAATTATGTTGATACAGGGTTTTATGGCAACGATATAACATTAAAGCAACGATGGACTTATACATTTAATATTCCAACAACATATCCAATCTACGGAAATAAAGTGCGATTTGTGGATTTTACATTAGTAAGAAAACCTAATTTTCCATATCATTCAAGTTATGCCTCAGGAACTGCTACGACAGCTTATCATAATCAAGCGATGCTTCATTTATATGAATTGAAACTTGTGGAATATGAAACAACGCTGAATCCAACGATGATACAAACGACTGCGATTAATTATGAAACAACTGATGAAAACAGTCCCCTTGTAGGTTTATCAAGCATTCCGTGGTACTTATTTAATTTACAAATGGACTTACAAAACGATTATATATCTTACTTTATTAATGATATTTTTTACGAAATAACATCACGAGCACCGATAAAATTATATCCAAGCGATATTGTGATGCCAGACAGCACTATTCCTTTCATTACTGCGTCCTTTCTTAGATGGGGTAATCTTACATTAGACAATAGTTTATTAGTTATAGGCAATTTACCAAGCACAGGCAGTATCAATTTTACGCATTTTAATTGGAGATACTTTCAAAGCAACGAAACATTTTTAACATTAGCAGAATACCAAAAATTAAAAGAATTAATAAATTATATTTATTATTATGATTATGTAAGCGTTGATAAATTGTTAGATACAAATGAAATCTCTGCAAATAATATCATCACTCGGCAATTAGTTATAAATAATAACCCAATTATTAACAGCTTGACAAGTAGCACACGCTCACGAGATTTACGAACAAACCAAACGCAAGAGGTGGCGAATGTACTAATACCACTTACTAATTTATATGTAGTTAATCCAATAAAAAGTGGGACTATTTTTTATAATTTTTTAACAAAATCATTCGCCGTCGGCACAGGCACACGAAGCGAAGAAGAAGACGACGCAATTTTAGATTTAATTGGAACCACGGCGGGGGTTGGATTGCAATGGGACGCTACGACTAATAAGTTAAATGTAATCCCTGAGGATTTATATCAAGATTTAACACCTGTTTATACGCAAATTGAAACGACGAGCAATATTCTGCTTACGGATTTTGTAGCACGAGATGCCGTATTAGATACGAAGATTGAAACGACAAGTAATATTCTGCTTGCGGATTTTGTAGCAAGAGATGGTGTATTAGATACGAAGATAAATACTACAAGCAATATTTTGCTTGCTGACTACATAGCAAGAGATGCCGTATTAACAGCCGACTACATAGCACGAGATGTAGTTTTAGATACAAAGATAAATACGACAAGCAATATTTTGCTTGCTGACTACATAGCACGAGATGGTGTATTAACAACTGACTACATAGCACGAGATGCCGTTTTAAATACGAAGATAAATACAACAAGCAATATTTTGCTTGCCGACTACATAGCAAGAGATGCCGTATTAACAGCCGACTACATAGCACGAGATGTCGTATTAGATACGAAGATAAATACTACAAGCAATATTTTGCTTGCTGACTACATAGCACGAGATGTCGTATTAAATACTGCGATTACGGCAAATGCTTATAGCGATTTTAAAGTTTTAACATTTTTAGGCGACATAACGACGAAAACAATCGGCGGTATCTTACAAGTGGGAGTATCATCAGGTGGAGGCATAATAAAATTAGGAGGAACGGCGGACGACATAGGATTTGATTTAGCAACGATACAAAACAGAGACTATGCATCAGGTAAAAGTGAAATTGTTATATTTAAAGGTAATGATATTGAAGGAACAAGCGGTGCTGATAGGATTAGATTACGAGCAGGAGCAATCGCTTTTGATACTTATTCAACAGCATCTACATCGGCAATAACTCAAAGCATTAGAATGTATATTGATGGAGCAGGGAATGTAGGTATAGGGACCACAATTCCTGACAATCTTTTAACTATTCGGACAACGACTTCAACAGCAAGATTGAGATTAGTATCATCATCAGGAACTGGAAATGCTTATATTAGATTTATGAAAGGTGATGCTAATACAGCAGGATATGATATTGGATATGAAGGAACAACGACTAATAATCTACAATTTATAGCATATAACAACTCGGCGACAGGACGAATTGACATGCAAATATCAAGAGGTAATGGAAATGTAGGCATAGGGACAGCACCGAGTGCTACATATAAATTAGATGTCGGTGGAAGTATTAATGCTACATCTTTATTAATTAGTGGTACGGCAATTAATCAGTCAAAATGGACTACAAGCGGAACAAGGATTTATTATAATATAGGTAATGTTACGATAGGAACTACAACGGATTCAAGCGACGATGGTAATGTAAATATAGTAACTCCAGATAGTACTTTATATGTTAGAGGCTCGGCAACTGCTTCAGGACAAACAAATATTACTTTTAGAGGTGGTTTAGAAGGCAATTCAAATGGAAAAGTTAGGATATGGTTATTAAATGACGCAGGACATAGTTCATATATTCAAAGCGAACATACAGGGAATGGTAATACTCATTTAACTTTTGGAACGGCAAATGGTAATGCTTTGCCAACTGAAAAAATGAAAATATCAAATGATGGGAGAATTGATATAAATAATAGTTTAATAATGACTGGGACAAGTCCAACTATATATTTAAAAGACACGGATAATCGCTCTGGAATGATACATATGAACTCGTCTGTTATGTATTTTTTGAACGGAGCAGGGAATGGGAGTGAGACTTGGACACAACAGAATGGTCAGGATTGGGCGTTACAATTAAATATGAATAATAACAGAGCTACTTTTGGAGGGGTTGTAACAACACCAGCAATCTCAACAAGCACTTTTTATGACTTTTCAGGAACATATCTTAAAATGGTTTTTGGTTCTGGATATACGGAGTTTTACGGGACATCGGCCACTTCAACAAATAACTTTATTTATGCTGGTAATGGTTTTGCTTATTTCACTTCGGCATCAACATATTTTACCGACCTTGTCTGTAAGTTTAATGGAAGCACTTGGACTACATCTTGGATTGGTGCGAGTTCTTCAATAAAAATCAAGCAAGATATTGAAGAGTTAGATGACGCCGAATGTTTAAATAAATTATTACAATTGCGACCTGTTAAGTATCGTTATATTGATATTACGAAAAACTTTCACGAGACAAAGAAGGTTTATGGGTTTATCGCTGAAGAAGTCAAGAGTGTATTTCCTGAGGCAGTTAATGATAAAAACAGCGAGTTAATACCTAATATTTATCTTATGGGAAGTGCCGAAGGAGATATTTTGACAATCGCAAAAGAACTTGAACTAAATATTGAATATACTTGCTATTTAAGCGACAAAACTGAAAAAATAATTGTACTAGAAGATTTAGGCGATGGTGATTATAAAATAAATAAATCTTACGAAACTAAGACAGATATATTTGTTTATGGTAAAATAGATGACCAGTTTCATATTTTAAAAAAAGAATATTTCCACGCTGTTACAATAAGTGCCGTCCAAGAGCATCATAAAATTATTATGGAGCAGAAGCAAGAGATTACGGACTTAAAAGGAAGACTGGCTAAATTAGAGGCCGTTGTGATGGGTATGTTGAGCGGGAGCATTTAAAAGTTTAAATAATACCGACATACCCACCGACACCCACATTTAGGGTCGCTAACCGGGAATATACATTTAATTTTAGTTATTATTTTTCTAATCATATTATAATATAAGATATTTATAATGGTAAAAGATGATTTATGGCGATTTCATCAAACTCCGTATAAACTCGCAAAAGACCTAATAGCTCAGATTGATTTTTCAAATATAAACAATATATATGAGCCATTCGCAGGTGAGGGTAATTGGTACACCAATTTCCCCGAGGGCATACCTAAGTTTAAAAGCGAGATTGAGGACGGCGAGGACTTTAAAGACTTTGATATTCAAGCGAATAACATAGATACAATTATTACTAATCCTCCGTTCAAATTAGATGGGAAAAATTGCTTCTTTCAACTTATAATGTATTTCTTTAATTATCCTTGTATTAAAAATGTATATTTTCTTTGTAATGACGCTTGTTTTGGGAGCTTGACACCATCACGAAGAAAGGTAATGGAAGAAGAGGGAATATTTATAAATGAGATTACAACTTGCGCTGTGAAGAAATGGAGAGGCAGATATTACCTCGTGCATTTTAGTAGGAAAAAAAATGATAGTTTTAAATATCTTTTAGAAAATTATGAGTATGTATTAAACTAAGAAATATTAAAAAATTAAAATTAAAAAATGAGTACATCTCTTGATTTATTTTGGAATTTCTGAAAAACTTTTGAAAATTATAAAAATGTTGAGAGATGTACTCATTTAATAATCATTAATTTCTTCAATAACTATGTTAAGATGCAACTCAATCGGCTGTAATGTCTTCACTAAGCCTTCGCCTGCCTCATTATATACTTCTAAGCGTAAATTGACTATATCTTGATTCTCTAATTCCAAAGCGAAAAGCCCATTTTGAATAGTGTATTTAGTATCAAAATTAAACATAGCTATGGTAGGATCGCCTGACATATCGCTGTTATAATACGATGAGTTATTGTATTGTACGTCTAATAGTTTAATAGTCCAGTTATGACCTGTCGCATTTTGATGGCCTGCACCTGATAGCGTGATGCTATTAACTTTTAAATATGACTTGTTTCTTACTTGTATTAAAGGCAATCTCTGAAACTTAAAAATCCTACGAGTTGCGTCAGTCCCTCCATTAGCAATAGTGCAGTCTTTGGTGTTTAGCCATATATTTTTATATTTTTTAACTCTTGTTATTTCCATTAATTATCTCCTATATAACATCAATATATTTTTTTTTAGATAAAAGCAAGCATACGCTAAAATTATCACCAACACCTGTTAAACCGAGACCTTCATCTTCGCTCTCAATTGATATTTTAATACTTAGTATAAGTTGCGGAACTAATGTTAATATATAATTAGCCTCCTTTAATTTTGTAATTGGTTGATAATTATGTTGCATAAATGCTAACCTTGCCACATAATCCCCGTTATTACTACAATAATCATTTGGTGTATGGAGTATATTATCAATTTTAAGGCGATATTTGCGACCCATAGATGGCTCTACAAGAACTCTTATTTGCGTTGCGTTAGTTGTAAAATTAGTCGCTTTGCCCCAAATAAAGTTTGCACCTAATTCATTATGTAATAAAGAACCACCAGCAATAGCCCAAAATGGAGGCGAGGGTTGAAAATAAATAGTAAATTGACCGTTAAAGTAATTCATATTATAATTAGTCGTAACTGAAAGCAATCTTGCTTGTTTAGTTCCTGCATTATCATAAACTTCAAAAACTAATGTATTTGTTGCATCTTGTGAATAAAATGTATAAATGCCGTAAGATGTATTGCCCCAGTCGCTGTTGTTATTACTAACAAACATATCTTGAATAAGGGGGGCAGATACCACACGGGCTGAGGTAGTATAAGTACTATCTACTAATAATTCTTTTAATTGCATTACATACTCATCTTTTAGTATCATAGGCTTTCTTAAAAAAAATGTATAATCTTTTTTATTAGCCGAAGTGATATCAGCGTTAGCACTATTTAGTCTAATTATTTTATAATCCATCTAATATATTATCATATAAAAATTAAGCATCTAAATTAACATCTTGATTATGTACCGTTTGTTCTTGTTCTAATGGATGCGTGCCTTCTTCAAATAGATTTTCAGGAGTTTCGTGTACCATTTGGTTCATAGCTTCTTTATGGCCTATTCTTAATTTTTCCATCTCTTCTTCGGACATCTCATTTTTAAAACCTTTCATTTTATTAATAGTAGCTTTGGCGGCCAAATCCAGTAAAAAAGAATCAGCGTGAGCTACTTTATTACCGAGAAGCGATTGTGCTTGTAGCATTAGTGAGTCGTACATCGCTTTATCAATATCGTCATAATTATCAGGGTAAGTGACCTTAGGAGGCATATTATAATATTCTTATCTATAAATAGATATACATTTTTTTTTAAAATGAAATTACGAAAGTTAAAAGTTAATAATAAAATGCGTGATTATGATAAATATGAACCACCTCAACCTATCAATAAGCTTTTACCACCTACATATAATATCGTTCTTAGTTGTAGCCCGAAGGGTGGGGGCAAAAGCTATAACTGCGTTGAATTACTGACAGCATATGAAAACTCGGGATTTAAAAATAGTAAGGGCGAAAGAGTACAAATGAGGACGATCTGGATATCAGGCGGTACATCTCAAAGTAAGCAAAATAATATATTAAACACTTTAAAATCTCTTCATAAAAATGACCGGATTGATATTGATTCTAATATGGACGATAAGATGAAAGAGATATATGATGGACTACTGACAGAACGCGATGAGATTGAGGCTTATAATGAATATCGCTTGACATATAAAAAGTTTTTGAGAAATAAAACGCTACTTAATATGACTGATGACGAGCTGAGAATGTTAGAATATAAAAATTATATTGATCCAGCAGATGACCCAGAAGTGCCAAAAGATGCCGACGGTAATATCCTTTATAACCCGCGGATGGTGTTCCTTATTTTAGATGATATGATATCTACTGATGCTTATGGTAATAAAAAAAATAATTTTTTGAATAAACTTGCCGTGAAAAGCAGACACGAGAGCGAGCATCTATGTGGTCTGAACCTATTTTTTATAGCTCAGTCATTTAAAGCCATACCACCGATAATCCGAAAACAAACAGATCTATTCGTTCTATTAAAAAGTGCTTCGCGTGATTATATTATTGATGCTATAAGCGAAGAAGTCGGTAGTCATTTTAGCAAGCAAGAAATTGAGAAATATTATGACGAGATAATGAAAATAGATTATGGAAGCCTGATATTATCCATACATAAAAAGGAGAGGTCTGAGACGCGAGTGCGTGTTGGTTGGGATATGGCGATTGTTAGAGACCCGCAATATTTATAAAAATATTATATATTATTAGATGGCAATTTATAATTTTTTTATAGACAAGATTGATAAGAATAGCTCAGAAATAATTTTGAGGCCTCATTATCCCATCATATGTAGTGATAAAGAACGGTTAATATTAAAATTAGTAGATTTTCAATATCTAAACTCGGCTTATAACATCAGTTCTGCTCTTAATAATAATATATTTAGCGTAAGCAGTTATATAGCAGAATATAATACAAATAGTTTTAATAATGTAGGTCTGAATTATGGATTACCAGCCCATAATATAGGTACTAGTACTTTTTTAAATGTGGCAACGCGAGGGGCATCGCTTGAAACGATGGAAGAAAGCCTTATCGGTACGGACTATTCGGTATTTTATGGAACGCCAAATATCATTTCAGGGTATTCACCACAAGGCGATCCAATTTTCGTAAACAAGATGCAAAAAACTAATTTTCGCTCAGGATTTAATAATAATTATCTGCAATTTGAAGAAAGCTCTCCAAGTGCTATTTATTATATTAAAATACATAAAAACACGACTACAAATTGGGTTGATGCATTCATATTACAAAAAATATCCATTAATATGTCCTTCACTACAGCACAAGGATTTAATTTTGATGTTAGCATTACTTTTGCGGTTGAAGGTTCTAATGATAATATCACTTATACTAACTTATCTGTTTCTGATAATGTGATGACCTTTCTTGCGAATAGCACAAGCAAAAGCATTATATTAAATGTTTTAGGGGATGTCCCTTATAAATATTATAAAGTTAGGATTTTATCGCGGTCTTACCCATACGGTGATAATGTTATAAGGTTAGATAAAATGCAATTTTATAAAGCCGAGACCATTGCGACGACTACACCTCAAAGTTTAACGACATCTTATGTCTCCGTCGCTGACGGGTTTTATAATGTTGATAATCTTATTACTACTATAAATGCTAATAGTACCTCAGCAAATGCTAAGATTGCCTTTGCTAAACAAAACTATACTAATAAAATTATAATTAGTAATTCTCTGCCTATTCAAACATTTACAAATCCAATACCCTATAATAATGACGGAGCGACTATTACTGAGATAAGAACGCTGATATTTCCTAATTTAACTACGGCAAATATGTACGGATTTTATGAGCGACTAGTACCTATGGTGAATGCCCCGGTTACTAGCAATACTTACCTAAATATAATGAACTTTTCTAAAATTATCATTAGTACCGATTTAGCATTTAGCATTAATACCCATAATGAACTTATTATGAACGGAAATGATAAGACGAAAGGGATAGGCAATATAATTACTTGGATTAATAGCGATGAACCCCCAATGACTGTGATAAAATATAAGAATCACGAAGGATTAAACCATAAGATTGATAATAGTCATATAAATAATTTTAAAATATCTTTCTATACTGATAAGTCTCTGCCCTTACCTCTTGACAACGCTTTAATACACTTGCAAATTATAAAAGTTAAGAAATGATATAAGAGTTCCAGTATAAACTAATTTATAATGAAGAATGACAACGGGAAGCCATTAGATTGGTTAGACCAAACGAGACTTGTAGGTGTTGCTGTTATTATAACTTGTAATAGATGTCATCACGACTACACTCCCGACGATAAAGATATAAGCCTTAATGTTAATTTATACTATAAGCTATGTAAGCTTTGCAGAGCTTATTGTCTGGCTTCTAAGAAAAGGAGAGAAAACCGCAAAAGTCTAAGGGTACTGCCTGCGAACTGATAAAATGGTAAGGTTTATATATAATTTTTTTTTATTTTATTATCAGTTTGTGATATACTAAAACTAAATCTGACAAAAGCCAGTGAAAAGCTTTGATTTTTTTCATTTTATAAAATGAGTACATCTCTTGATTTATTTTGGGATTTCTGAAAAACTTTTGAAATCTTAGAAAAAGTTGAGAGATGTACTCATTTTATATTTTTAAAAAATTGATAGTTTTTAGTATGTTAGAATGACAAGGTACCCCGACATACACCATTATGATATAATAAGATGATTATACTCTACTTATACCTTATCATACTTAAAAATCTTATGTCAGCCCGCCACGCCTTACCCCCCCTTTCGTATCGCTGGGCTATATAGGGTACTAAAAAATATTTAGTACTACATATTTTTTTTTATTTATTGTAATATTATTATAATAATATGGTTATACCCCGTCATAGTGTCATATATATATATTATAATAATAATATGGTAGTATATATATGTATATGGATATAGCAGAGCCTATCATTATGCTGTAAAGGGAAAAAATGACGCCACGCCTCAGACAGGCCTCTAAAATGACGCTTATTTTATAAAACTTTTATAAAAAATGAGCTTTTCCGTTAGTATATTGAGTTAGTGAAGGAGCTGTAAGTAAAAACTTATATAAGAAGTTGGCTATAATATAATATAACAATAGAATATATGGCTACTTTAAAAGAATTAGAAAACCTCGCTTACACCGAGTATATCAACAAAGACTATGCGTATATGATACTTCAAAATTGGGATAAGATTTTCACATCACTTCCAGCTGAAAGACAGGCTAAAATTAATAATCAAAAGGATAAAGGAGCTGACCCCTTATTTTACCTTAAAAAGATAGTCAAGCAAGGGAAAGAAGTAATCCATACTAAATATGCATTTTCAAAGCAATTGGAGACATATGGCAGACTATTTCCACAAAATGCCTCCTTGGCTTCTTTGCCTCGTGAGATTCGTAATACAATTGCTGGCGATATATATTATGATGTAGATATGAAGAATTGTCATCCTCAGCTCCTGTCGCAATACTGCGCCAAAAATAATATTAAATGCGATGTACTTGATTATTATGTAGCAAATAGGGAATTAGTTGTTGATAGTATTTGTAAGGAAAATAAAAAGTATAATATCAGCCCTTCTCAGGTTAAAAATACTATCCTAACAATCATTAATGGAGGTAATGGTGATTTTAAAATATCAAAAGCACCTGAAACTTTTATTTTTAAACTCAAAGCCGAAATCAAAAATATACACGCATTAGTATGTAAATTAAACCCCGAAGAATATAAAAAAGTACAAAAGCGCAAAGAGTTTAACCCAGAAGGTACGATGATGAATATCATATTATGTAAGTTAGAGCATCTGCTTCTGATTAATGCCGTAAGCTTTATGACTACCGAAGGATATAATGTAGATGTCCTCATATTTGATGGTTTTATGATAAGAAAAAATAAAGATTTGGGCGATGTATTAGACCGTCTCAAAAATTATATAAAAGATAAAACCAATTATAATATGGATTTTGTAGTGAAAGATATGACGGATAAGATTGATTTGTCCTCATATTCTCACCCTGTGGATACTAGTATTGATACCTCATCATACCTAAAAGATAAAGAAGAGTATGAGAAGACTCATTTAAAAATTATATATCCGGCTATGTATCTTACTATGCAAAATGATAATACCGTAGATACTCAAAATGAAGCTGGGCTTGTAGCTTCTCAGCGTCATTTAAAAACAACTGTTAAAAACGAAAAGGGCGATATAGTAAAAACCAGCTTTATCAATATGTGGATAAATGATGAGAATATCAGGGCTTATCGTCGTCTTGTCTTCGTACCGAATGATTGGGATTACGATAAGGAGGATTATAATTCTTGGCGTGGTTTTGCGCAAGAAAAAATGAAGCTTTTAGATGATTTTAATGTGGAGGATAACAAGTATATCATCAGGTTTTTGGAGTTTTTAAATAATTTATGTAATAATGAGAAAAAATGCATAACATTTTTTATAGCGTGGATGGCTAATATTATTCAAAATCCGAGCGATCGGGCTTGTATTTGTATGATTTTATATTCTATGGAGGAAGGCGCAGGAAAAAATATGATTATTAAAACACTTGAAAAATGCATAGGCTCTGCTTATGTTAATTATATTACTGATGTAGGCAATCAGCTTTTCGGTAAGCATTCTTCAGCCGAACTGAATAAGCTTTTAATTGTTATGAACGAAGTCAAAGGTAAAGATACTTATGCAAATACTGATATTTTTAAATCCCGCATCACAGATGATAAGCGCGAAGTAGAGCTTAAAGGAAAAGATGCTTTTCAAATTAACAATTACGCAAGCTATATCATCAATACTAACAATATAAATATGGTAAATGCAAGTGAAAAGGATCGTCGCTTTTGCGTGATTGATTGTAATAACCCAAAAATAAATGACAAAAAATATTTTAAGGCTTATGAAAAGGAAATAAATAATAACCCAGAAGCTATCAGATGTATTTATGAGTATCTGAAAACATTTAATATTCAAGAAACGGTACCTGATTATATTTTTAGCGATAGCAGACCTCGTTCTGCGTTATATGATGAGTTACTAGAATGTAATCGTGATAAAGAATGGAACTTTTTAGAGCATTTTGTCAATCAACTAAAATGTGGCGGAGCCTCGGGAGATACGCATATATTTAGTGAGACTATTTGGAAGGATTATATATCATATTGTAATGCTAATCACCACGATATAGCTAAGTTCTCATCAGCAAGGTTTTATTTTCATTTTAATAGGAACATCATACAAGCTTTAAATCGCACAGAAAAATATATTGGCGCTATTAAGCCTCATCGTGAAAGTAGCCAACGAGGATATATATTTAATATTGAGAAAATTGTAGCTTACTTTGATAAAAATAAATAATAAATTATTAAATAGTAGTTTTGTTTTCCTTCATTCGTTTTCTGTAATCTCTTTGATATTGTATTCTCGTTAATCTGTAATTTTCATCATTTTTATACTTATCATTTAAATAATTTTTGATACGGTTAGATTCAGCGGTCATCTTCTCAGGGTTCTCCTTAATATATTTCTGATATTTATTCATATCGTTATTAGATTAATTATTTATTACCTTCTAATCCTTATATCTGTAAATATTTAAAGTTAGTAAAAACCATATAAGGATTAGGGACTATACTAATACAAGGGTATGAATAAAGAAAAGATTGCGTTTTTACGGGAAAAATATGATGTCATATATGACACCAATTATGGTGCGTGGCGTAGGCTTTTTGGAAGCAATCATAGGTATGAATTGGGAGTCATAACGGAGTATATTACCGGAGATAATGTTTTACATGAAGGGCATAACTTTGTAGATTATAATGATGCCGATATTGTAGCGAATGTATGTATATGTGGCTGTAATCGCTGTGGTACTCTAAGCAAATTATATCATCAGTATAGTGATAATGTTTTTCTCGTCGGCTCTTCGTGTATAAAAAAAGCCGGTGGGCAAGAAAATTATGAGAAAAATAAACGATGCGCTAAAATAAACGGACTTTGTAAGGTATGCGCTTTTCCTCTTATATTTAAAGGAGATCGCGCTAATGCTAAAAAAGGTAATGATAACTATTGTAATGCGTGTCATACTAAGTTTAATAAAAAAAGAAAGATTTATCTTGATATATCATACGCTGACAAAGATAAATATAAAGAGTTTGGGACACGCTGGGACGCTGATCTGAAAAAATGGTATTGGTTAGGGTGTATCCCGGATATGCCCGAAGAATTAATGGATAAATTAATAAAATAAAAACAGTTTTATTTTTTTTCTTCCCCGTAATAAGTGTTAAATAAAACCATATGATATAATACCGCTTCGGTATTAGTTCCGCCGAAGTCATTACAAGCCCCGACTCTTTTAATTTGGTTAGGGTTTATTCCGTCCGTCAATATCCATTCATCTTTTTTAGTTATTTTCAACATCTTTCTAATTTCTTCTTTTTTCTTGGGACTGATAACAATATCCTCAAAATTAATTTGTCCTCCGTCCTTTTCGCCTTTTGTTAGTGGTGGGGATATGAAGAATAGCTGTCGTTCCATAATACGAGACCTACTCCAACGCAGATCAGATAACGCTTTAAATAAGAAGTTAAGATAATATTTCTTATCATTTCCATTACTAAAAGGAGGATTTAAAAAGATGATTGTAGGCTCATACCTATGAAAATCATTTTCCACTTTTAAATAATTGCTTTTTTCTTGGTCTAATACCGAGACACGCTTTATACCATTAAAATTTTCTTTTAAATATCCGTTGAGATTTGTGTCATAATCTGTCGTTATTATTTTGCTTTTAACATTATTTTTTAAGAGCCATAAAACTATTGAACCAAGCCCCGCGGTAGGTTCTAAGATCACATCGTCTTTATCAAGGTATTCAAGATAATCGCTGTAATGGTCTAAGCATTTCTGTGATGTAGGGTAAAAATCGCCGAACATTTGAGCGCCTATAATTGATGAGATGTATTCTTTATCATCATATTTTTTTATTAGCGTTTTATAAGCTCTCGTGGATTTTTTATTTAAATAATTTTCGGTATCATTTATAAACTCTTCTAATGTTGCTAATTTATTATTAGTTTTGTTTTGTCTCGCCAATCCTCGTGCGTCCTCAATTAATGTCAATTCCGTGATTTTTTCTCCTCTTTTTGCACCCTTAATCTCATCTTCTAAATCATCAATAAAATCGCGTATTTTATTTTCCATTTCTATATAGTAGTCATCACGAATAAGCGTACCATCCGCATCATATTTAAAACTCTCATTCTCATAAATGCTAAAATCAATATTTTTAAATATTTTAGCCATTATTATATCTTTTTCATTTTGAGTTGTAATTTTATTATCTTTATAATATAGTTCCAAATATTCATTTATAACATTTAAATATTTTTCTAACTTGTTTTTTCTCGCTTCTTTTGCGCGACGATTAAACATCGCAATTCCGTTTTTAAAATATGAGTATTCATCTTTTCTGGTTTGAATCCCTTGGGGGGTCAGTTTAACAGGTCCTATCGGTTTTTTATACATCGTATAAGCCTTAGGTGGTGGTTTAACAGGCCCTATCGGTTTTTTATACATCGTATAAGCCTTAGGTGGTGGTTTAACAGGTCCTATCGGTTTTTTATACATCGTATAAGCCTTAGGTGGTGGTTTAACAGGCCCTATCGGTTTTTTATACATCGTA